>Ga0099824_1000395_pt1 | contig 49802 bp, 20 predicted proteins | sample SiratrowhiteBW_FD_76837 | JGI IMG/M metagenome (GOLD analysis project Ga0099824, IMG submission 76837) | Root nodule microbial communities of legume samples collected from California, USA - Siratro white BW | ecosystem: Host-associated > Plants > Roots > Nodule | place: USA: California... | reverse complement strand
TTAATATTCAGATTCTATTGTTTTAATTTAGATATTTTTGTTATTTTCTTATTATTTTCGTTTTTTATTGTCAATTATTTATTTATTTTATTTTATTTTGTAAAATCACTACCTTTTCTTTTTGAGTCTTTTTTTTTGTAAGGGAAAAATTCAAATTTTATTTAACTTTTATCATTATTAATACTTATATTAATAAATGTATTTTAATGTTATTATTGATTTTTATTTCTTTTTATTTTTATCATTATGCTTTAATTTAAAAGATTATCCGGACAAAATCGGGTGTTGACAAGTGTGATATCAAAAAAACTCACTAAAACAACAAATCTTAAAACGAAAAAGTATTAAAGTATTTCATTTATTTTAAGATTAAACTTACTCACTTATTCTTAGCAAAATAAACAGCATGGCATTAAAAAAAACACTAAAACAACAAATCTTAAAATAAAAAAAATATTTAATTCATTTCAAAATTAAACTTATAATTTATATAGGTCATCATAAACTATTGAAGTCAACCTTCCCACAAGTCAGATTAATTATGATAGTCATGGCTTGGGTTCATAGACCATAAAACCTTGAGAGGATAAAATTAATGGTGATTCATTCTTTTTTATCACTAAGAAAGAAATGGAATAGATAAGGGTGCCAACCCTCGTACATCATGATAAATTACAATAAAAAGACAAGAACTAGTTATAATATAATTTAGACAATAAATACTAAAAATACTTAGATAACCAACGTTTCAAACTCAAACTTTACTGTGAAAAATAAAAATACTTTATACTCATGACTCAACTAGACTCACGGGTCCAGTCAGGTTGGATAGATTCACTTGATTTGTTAAGAAAAGTTTGAATTGAGTTGGATGTAAGATGATCAGTAATATACTAATATTAACTTTTTATATTTTTTATTATATTTATTTACTATTTTTAATTATAAAATTGTACTTTAAGTTTTTTAAGACTATGATAATGTTTAATAGTATTTTAATAATTTATATATTTATTATATATCTTTGACTAATTATATAAGTTCATACTTTAAATTGTATTTATTATTTTTTAATTGTGATTAATATTTAGTGAAATAAATGAATCGTATTGTTATAAATAAATGGATTGAGTCAATTCATTTTAATTTTACTGTGATAAATATATCAAACATTAGGAAAGCAAAATTATTATATTTATATTTTATAATTATTAACTTTTTATATTTTTTTATTATATTTATTTACTATTTCTAATTATAAATTTGTACTTTAAGTTTTTTTAATATTATAATAGTGTTTAATAGTATTTTAATAATTTATATATTTATTGTATATCTATGAGTAATTATACAAGTTAATACTTTAAATTTTATTTATTATTTTTATAATATAATTTTTTAATTGTGACTAATGTTTAATGAAATAAATGAATTCTATTGTTATAAATAAGTGGGTTGAGTCCATTCATTTTAATTCTACTATAATAAATATATCAAATAAGTTAGGAGAGCAAAATTATGTTTGAATCAGTCAATTCACTTAACTTATCAACATTTAGTTTTTTTATCACCAAAAAGTAATTTATATTAAATTTACTCGTTTTTAATTCAACTCGTATGAATTGACTATTAAGAGAAATAAAATAAAGAATTGGACTATTAAGAGAGAAAAAAATAAAATAATTTATTAAATCCAAGTATATATGTTTGTACAAAAGAAAAAGTTATATACCATAATAAATATACTATCAAGTATAATAGAAAAGCAAACAAAATAGTTGGTTACATAATATCTATAATATCTAACTATATTTGATTCTAAAATCCATCTCAAAATTAGAGAATAAATGTTAATGATTTCTAACTTACTCATGAAATGAATAGCAAGAAGGACATTTGTGAATATGTCACCTATTTGATGTTCATTTGTTGACATGAATGAAAGTGTTTATTGACCTAAAAATAATTAAGTAATAGTCTTTCAATTAATCTTCTATGTATATATAATCTTTAATAAGGTCACTACCATTAAGGTTAAGTTTTAAGATGGGCTATATAGGTAGTGTAACTAATTTGCTACCTAAGAAGTCAATATCATCATGCAAAAACAAAAATATATTTTCATTGGCTTAAGGAAATATCCTTGTCAAATTTAGCAATTTCTAAGCCTAAGAAATATTTGAGAGGATCAATGATCTTTAATATAAAATATAAGTTGTTAACACAAGAAAAATAATACCTGCTAGGATGATGTCATCCAGAGTAGACCAATAAAATGGATAATGAAAAACCAAAATAATGAGTAAATAGAAAGTAATCATTTTTAGACTGTGTAAAACCATGTTACAGTAATGTTGAGAAGAACTTGCAAATCCATTGTTTGAAGGTTTGTCTCATTACGTATATAAATTTATCCAACTTGCAAACTAGTCTTTTTGTTCTTGTTTTGTAACCTTGGGAAATATCCATGTATACTTTCCCAAATAACTCATCATTTAAGAATACATTATTGATATCTAACTGTTATAAGCTTCATTTTTTGTAACAACAACAACAACTAATAAGACCACTACAAAAGTTTAGCCATTAGTGAGAAAGTATATAAGAAATCAGTCACAACCCATTATGTGTAGCCTGAAAAAATATTAACCAAGCTTTGTATTTGTCGATCCAACCATCGACATTGTATTGCAATTTAAAAACCTATTTACATCCTATGCAATGTTTGTCTTTTGATAAATCAACAAAAGACTAAGTGTCATTATCTTCTAAATCTTTAATCTCTTGACATCCATCTACTTAGGGTAAGGAATTGTTTGATGATAGAATTGAACTTAAGTAGCGAAAATTTGATCGATAAAGATTTTCTATTTTGTGTTGAGTTTGTTCATAGAATAAATTTTTGAATAAGGGTGTGTGGTATCAAAGCACACATAATAAAACAAATAAGATGGTTTCTTGAATACTCTAGATGATCTCTAAACATAGGCTTCAAAACCATCAACATTAGACATTAATGTTCCATATGCATCATTGGGCTCATTAGAGTTATAGACAACAAAAAAAAGTATTTAAAGGCAAGTTGTTGTAGTAGGCACAAGAATTGTCGTATCATTAATGAAAGAGAAGAATCTCTATAAGAAGTTATTTTCTTAAAAGAAAAAATTGAAGAGAACATCTCTTGAAAAAAAAATATTTGGTTTATACGGAATACAATTTGTATTTTTTGTAGCATATAGGATAACAACAAAAATTAATGGAATGACATGATAAGTAAATGTGTTTCGTGAGGAAGGTAAAACTGTTGTATAGACCAAACATCCAAAAGTTTTGATATTCATGTAGAACCTAGTAAGGTGATTTCTGTTGTTGTACTAGGCAACAATGAAAACAAACTCCTACATAATTGAATTAACAAATTTGATTAAAAAAAATTGAGGCACATTTAATAAAAGTCGATGTTTCTTTCAGCTATTGAGTTTTGTTCAAGTCTATTCACATAGAAAAATTGACGGAAAGTGTCTTGTTCTACTAGAAAAGAAACAAGAGCAAGTTCTTTTGTATTGTGAGACCTGAAACATTTAACCTTGGTCCCAAAGTGAGTTTTAAAAATTTGAAAAAATGTTTTATAACCTTAAAAGCTTGAGATTTATGTATGAGTAAAAATATCTAAGTGAATTTACAAAGATTAGCAAAAACCTTTGTCATCATAAGTCAACTTCCTATAAGACAGCGTGTATAATCTTTCACTAAAATTACCACCAATTCTAATATAAAAAAAATAACTTTTAAAAAAGGTAATTACTATGCGCTATTAAAACATTGAAAGATATCAAACTAAATTTAAATTGATATAGATAGAAACATTATAAATTATAAATTACCAATTTAAGAGAAGATTGAATATAATAATTATTATATGAATAACAAATTGATTAGATAACATAATAATTTTATTATTTACATTTATGTAAGATTGAAAACATGAGAAAAAATGAACGAGGATTAATAGTGATAATAATAGTGATACATGAATTAATAATCTATTTATTTTTAAACAAATGATTAATAAAATTAGTAGGAAAAACCAAAATTATTGAAAAAACAACTATCATCAAAGTAGACGTAATCATATAACTAAGATACATTACAATTTTGATCCCTAACACCCATAAAAGAAAAAAGAAATATTGTAATGAATATAGAAAAAACACTTCTAATGCTATATCAAAAAATACAAAATTTATTAAATCAAGATATTATATTTATAAAAAAACTATATATAATAACAAATATATTGCCAAGTTAAACAGGAAAAAAACTAATTATATAATATTTAATTATGTTTAATCGTAATAAGGGTTAATTCACTTTTAGACCCTACAAAATCCTAACATTATTATAAAAGTAGTAGTTGTTATAAGAGTGAAAGCTGAATAATTGATTTTCTTTTTTTTTATTAACTTTTCTACTAAAAAATATTTAAATGTTATCTTATTTATTTTTAAAACTAAATTTTATGTTTATTTTTAATCTAAAAACAGTTAATTTACAATATTTCATTGTAAATTTCTGTGAAAGACAATCATAATTTAAAGAGAAGAGAGTGGGTGACCTTCTTTTTACAAAATAAAAAGGCGTATAATTTTTTAAAAATTATCTAAATGGATAAAAATTTAAAAGAATATAAATCATTCAATTAATTTTATTATATATATATATATATATATATATATATATATATATTAGACTGATTTCAATTTTTAGTTTTCTTAAAAAATTAAATAAAAATCTTAATTGAATATACTACTTCAATTCTTTCAATAGATTTTAAAATAATTTACTTTCATTTTATTTTATAAAAATTTAAAATTAAAATAATCTTTATAAATACTATTTTTATTTAAGGTGTGCGTTTGGTTCTGAGCGACGATTTGGTGCGACTCATAAAATCGAAAAAAAGTTAGAAAAAGGAAACAAAAAATATTAACAGAAAACGAAAAATAAGAAAAATGTTTACCTAAAACTTTATTCTCTTTCAGAGAAGATTTGCAAATATTCAAAGCAAAAGAAATTTTTCAAACCTTTTTATATAATTCTTATTAATATACTAATATTTATATTTATATTTATAAAATAATATAATAAATATAATTAATTATATAATATAATATAATATAAAATAAAATATTTATTTGTAATAATTAAAATAAATTTATAAAAATAATAATTTAATTATATAATACACCGTAATAATATTAATAATTACTAGAATAATAATAATAATTTTAATAAAATTATAAAATAATAATAATAATAAATATCAATAAAAACAAAAAATATTAATGATAAATTTATAAAATAATAATAAAAATAAGATAATTAAAAAAATAAAATATTAAAAATAAAATATAATAATAAAATCATAAACAATAATTATAATAACAAAAATAATTAAATAATAATAATAATAAAATTGAAACTATAACAATATGTGAAAATAAATTTATGAAATAATAATATTATTAACAATAAAAAATTAATTTTTATTTTAAAATAATTAATAATTTTTAAATTTATCAATTAAAATAATAAAATTTATTAATCACAAACAATAAATTAATTATTTTTTATTTTAAATTAATTTAAATTATAATTTTATTTATTAAAAAGTTATTCTTTAAATTACACACATTACATTATTCATAAATTTTTATAAACTTTACACTCAAATTTTACTACTCTTTTTTAATCCAAACAATCTAACTTTATACTTACTTTTTTAATCCAAACAATCTAACTTTATACTTACTTTCTTGTCAAATTTACTCTCTCAAATTCACCTTATTCCAAACCAACTCTTAATGAATTAGTCTTTTCAAACGAGATTTATTTATGTTTTTGTGTTTTTTAAAATTTTATTCAGTTCAGCAGTTTCAAACAAATTACACCAGGTTGGTCACAAAAATGGTGAAAATATTCCCTAACCTTTATGGACTTTTTTTAAATTAATCATTGAAATTCACCTTGAATCACAGTTATCGAGCTAGCTAGTCTAGCAACTCAAAAAATATGGCACCTTGTGGAAGTTGAGTGGTAACTGAGGGGAATCAGTTCTTTATCTTTTCCCCTTTATTCTACTTCAATTTCGTGTATTGAACAGCATCAAAGCCCAACCCGTTTGAGTTCTCCCAAGGTAAAGTCCTCTTCTGTTATTCTCGTGCGCCTTAAAGCTGTAGAGACAAAACCACTGAGATTGTGCCCACTTCAGGATGGAGAAGACTTCACTTAAAGTTCGATGCCAGAGGATTGGGTGCAACGCCACCTTCTCCGAGGACGAGAATCCCGAAGGTTCCTGTAGATACCATGATTCGGTACTCTCTCTCTCTCTCATAACCCTCTTATCCAAGTTTCCACCTTTATCGCAACCCATATGCACTCTTCCCCATTCACTTCGGATAATTGTGTTCTATAACTCTCCATTTTTTATTTTTCACCTAATACCCTGCCCTAACTTATGCTCTTGTTTCAATATCACTTGATTTAATTAACTGCCTAAGCCTTCCCACAATTATTTTTGCGGTCAACCCTGTTCTTCTGCCTTCTCGCTTGTAATTCTTTATCCCAGTATGTTAAAGATTTTGGTTTCTTTAAGCTTGTGCCTTTTCTTGTGGATTTGGCTGTGTGAAAGTTCGCGTTAGAGCAAATAGCAAGAAATCTCCATCACTGATGAGGAAATTAACTCGGTGATATTACCTATGGCCTGATACTACATGCACGAGCAGGAGTGCAATAAACCCATGAATTGCTTAATATGGATGCTCGTTTGATTTTCTCTTTAATTGTTGAAAGTTGAGAACTTGAGATATTCCACTTTGCCTTTCTTTTCGAAGTGGTTTACTCATATTAGAAGAGCTAAATTTATTCTGTGGAAGCTTTTCTGTGTAGTGTAGTGGTTCAGTTCAGCTTGAGTGGCACATCTATGGTTGTACTTTAGTACTTTGGTCAGGGATCCGTGTGATGCTAAAACAATGTTAGAGCTGCTTGGTTTTTCATACCTGAAAACTAGGGGTGATTTAGGTTAATTAATGACTAAGGTAGTCAAAATCGAGATCTTACTAAGGATTGACAAGGTTAGGTAGGGAAACAAGTTGAACCATGCAGCTGAGAATGTGACCATACATTGCTGGATTGGTACCATTGATCTCCTCCTCGCAATAGTGTGAGGCATTACATTATGTATGCCATTCCTCGAGAAAAGGCAGGAACCTTTATAGGACCTTTAATAGACATGTTAAATTGTGTTATCCATCTAGGTCACGCCAGGTCAGACGGTGTAAAACTTGTCGTGGTTTTTTGAGTTCCTATCTGTCCTAGGACTCCCCAATGAGTGTGTTCTCCAGTGTGAATAGAAGTCATGTAATTGTAATGTGGATATCTAAAATGCAAAACTATATTTAAAGACACATGGATGCATTAGAAGTAAACAAATAAGCAAAATCACTTTAAATTGCTAAGAGCCACAAACTTACAAGTCACGTGAATTCCATATTTTGAACCCCATGAATGACACCAAGAGAGATGCTTCCTACTTGAAAAGTACCTGTACTGTACCCCTTCCCCCCTCGTTACCCTCCCCACTAGTTCCTAGTTTGTTTTCCACTTAAAAACATTATGAATAGCAGAACAGATTAGGGAAGTGGAACCGGCAGAGATCAGAAACTTGAACCCAGGGTCCTAAAAAGTGGAGTAACCACACCAAAACAAGTCAAACAAGCAAGCAAAGTAACCAAATGTTGAATGCAGAAGCAGAAGAAATCCATGCTGATAGTAGAGTGTATTGTGCTGAAATCAAAAGCAAAATAACCGACTAGGGATTTGGATTTTTTATGTTCAATCAAAGGAGCAAAAAAAATTAGCAGTGCCAAAGGTAAAGTGTTGGGACTTTAATGTAATGGGTCAGTCAAAAATGGATTAGATTTGTTAGGTTTTTTCTTAAGAAATGAGTCTGAGTAGGATCTGACAAATCATCAATCCTGCAATCATGCAGTAAGAATGCAATTCAGTCCTACCACTTAAAGTAAAATGAGGCCAAATATGATTGGGATTGCTGAGGCATGGGAAAATAGTAAAACTCTATGATCTTACTTGTAAGACTGTTAATTTAATCACCATGCTAATGACAATAATCAATTTATGACTTGGAAATGAAAGTTTCAAAATATAATGTATTTCATTCAACTCTCAATTGAAAGTATAAGTATGCGCACATATAATTTCGAGATTTTAGAAAGGGAATTTACATTAAAGTTTTAGGGGAGAACACCACAATTGTGGACTTTTGAGATGTGAGATAATAACTGGTCCTTTATCATTTGGTTCTATTTTTTTCTTCTTAATTAATGATACAATTGATTCTATTTTTCTTTTGACAAATGTTAACCAGAGCTGTCAGGGCATTGGTTAAGGATTTAAAAGAAAAGGTTTTTATTAGGATGTGTAGATAAGGGCTTCCCTATGATTTTCTAAAGTGCCTACATATGATTTGTAATAGAACTTTTTCCTTTTAATTCCCTAACTAGTACTCAACACTAGTAAGCATGACCCTTAGTATGTTTTCCATTTTCTTTTATCTAAATAATTTGTACCAATCACGCTTAACGCTTATTTTCTTGGGGTCTTGATTTGTCATTTGGTTCTAGTTTTCAACTTATCTCTTCATCTTTGGTTGCTAGGCCTAGTTTGTCAATATTGGCATGATAGCAGCGGAGTGGCTAGCGCTCTATATTAAAAGTTACTAAAACTAGTATTTTTCTTCCATACTGTTCAGTTCATCCAAGAACTCCCTTGGCTTAAATTTTCGTTCATGTGCACTATTGTTTCATGTGCTATGGTAATATCCTTTTAGCTAATGTCATCATTAATGAGTACTCATGATTGTGAATTTAGTACAATTTTATATCCATTGTTATATCATTTTGTTGATTTATGATGCGGCATCTGTTTGAGATCTTACCGGTTCAGTTTCTTTGGCATGTTTGGGATTTGGATTTAATGCTGCTGGGGCATCTTCCATTGTTCAGGGAGTAAGTCAATATCTATAAATCTATTTCTTTAATTTATTCTTTTTATGAAGATTAGTTATCAGTTTATTGTAATTGATTATGTTTCTCCTTTATTTTCCAGCCTATATTTCATGATGGAACAAAAGAATGGAGTTGTTGCAAGAAAAGAAGTCATGATTTTAGCTTGTTTATGGAAATTCCGGGGTGAGAGATAATTTTTTTTTCCTTTTCTGTAGTTTCCTGTTTTAGCATATGAAGTTTGGTCTGCAGTCAACTGGTCAATTTGAAAGAGTTCACCTTTTTTAGGTACAATCTATTAATATGTCGTAGAGATGACAGTCTGATGGGTTGTCAAAATATGCTAGGTTGTCAAAATATGCTAGGTTGATGGTGGATGTTTTCTCTAAATTTCATCTACCAGTTCTACATGGGTCGATTTCATCTTCATATTTGGGGAAGTAACATCACGTTTTGAATACTCCTGTTTCATGTTCAATGATCCGTATTTAAAATCTCCAATCTTTGTTTTTCACTGGTACCAGTCCTTTCTTCATCGCCAATTCGAAGGTGCTTTTGGGGGCAGTAAATGCTCACTGAGTAAAATATGGTTTCTAAATGTAACATTAATGAAATGGAAATTAGAAGTGGGTTCCACCTAGCTGTTATTCTTGTATAAATTTTCTTATAAAACATTTTCGATTGAAAAATATCCGCTGCTCCTCAGGACATTTTCATTATCTCCTGCGGATGATTTTGCTTGTGTCTAATTTTATCTCTGTGGGATTCTTTATAGTATTAGATCTTACATAATGTAATGATCATATGTATGTTGAGTTTGGAAAACATGGTTTATTGGCTTAAATGATGCTGGCAATGAAACATGTATTTTACTTTTACTTGCGGCAATATTCCCTTAGTATAAAAAATTAAATCGGTTTTGTCCATTACCTTTCATTCATTTTAATATTCGCTGCACATATTGATCAAAGTTTCTCTCTGTGATCAAGATGTAAGACTGGAAAACATACAACAGTTAAGCAAGTAATTGCTCCAGTGAAGAAGAACACGATGCCCACTCCAACTGCTATTTCTTCAACCAATGCTTCATCAAAGGACTCTTGCTCCAGATGTAGGCAGGGTTTCTTTTGCTCAGATCATGGTAGTCACATGCTTCTGCTCATGGCACTGTCTCAAGTACTTTGATTAGTTATTGTTTAGTAATCCCCCATGTCATGCTTCCAAAACTAATTTTCTTTCTCCTGTCCCTCTCTTCTTTAGGTTCACAAAGCAAACCTGTTAATGTTGTAGACAAGTCCCCAAATCTTGTTGGAGATGCCTCTGCTGTTAACAATTCAAGCGTTCAGGCTCCGAAACCTAAGAAGATAGTCGATATAAATGAGCCCCAGATATGCAAAAATAAAGGATGCGGTCAAACTTTCAAGGAAAAGGATAATCATGACACTGCTTGCAGCTACCATCCTGGCCCTGCTGTTTTTCATGACCGGATGAGAGGGGTCAGTATTGAGTATTCCACTGAATGTTCTTAGTTTGATCTCATTTCTTTCTAAATCAATACTTGTAATGTAGTTGAGACAAGGTCTCTGAGAACTGTATTTTTCCTTCTTTTTTTTTTGTAGTGGAAGTGCTGTGATATTCATGTAAAAGAATTTGACGAGTTTATGACCATTCCTCCTTGTACAAAGGGATGGCATAATGCGGATCCAGAGTCGCACTGAAGACACCGAAGAGCATTTTTTTTTTTCCTTACAGTAGCTGATACTTTCATTGAGATGGAAAAGGTATTGTTGATTGATGTTTTGGTGTCATTGATTAAGTATTGGAGCAAAACAACAGTGTCTACTCTTTTTGCATACCTCACATCTTTTCGATTGGCCAACCCCTATTGTTAATTTTCTTAGTCAATGCATGAGGATGGTCATAGTGTACTATGTGAATCTTTTTGCTGAGTTCTTTGAATGTCGTAATATGCTTTTGTTTGACTGGTTTGGACTCGGCTAATCTCTTGTAAGATGTTAAACTATGGTTTTGTTCACAATGGTCTTGTTTCTTCAGAGCCAAAATATATGTTTTTTTGGCTTAAAACATGACATTGGGCTATGTTGATGGTGTCATTGTTACTTAGCTATCACATCTTTAAGGCAAAACAGAACTTACTTTTATGCTACAAATTTAATTACTTTTTTTTTACAATGAGAAGAGAATTGTTCATAAAATAGAATTAATTAAGGAGACTAAAGTTATAGGATGTGTTGTGTTCCCGAAATGGTTGTACAAATGGTATAATTCATTGGGAGTTAGCCAATAATAAAGAGACGACTTAAATATATTTTGTAGTAATTCTTATATTAGTAAATTTTGATTTGAGTTCTTTTCAAAATCGAAATTTCATTTTGGTTCCTATTATTATGTGATACTTGTTTTCTAACAACAACAATGTGACCCTTGTGTTTAGTGGGAAAAATATATAGATTCTTGATATATCTACTTTTAAAATGAACTTTAAAAATAAAAAATAACTAGTTAAGACTTTGGGAGAGATTAAGAGTAAATAAAATGAACTTTAATAACAATAAGTAACTAGTTTTGACACATTTTTTTCTGTGGTGGATTGAAACTTATAGGAAATCCCATAATCTTGTTAGCATACAGGAATCTTGCAAATTTAGTAATAGTAGGGGCTATATTTTTGGAGCAGTATAATTGTTTTTTTATTCAGTAAATTTACATGACATCTTATGTTTTGAATTTAATCATAAAATTTATGATGATAAGTTTTAGAAAAATATTTTTATTATTTTTTGAGGATATAGAAATAAAAATAATGATGGAAAAGAAACTCATTTTCATAAATCTAAATATATTTTGTTGATTTGTTCTAAAACTAGAAATATTAAAGGAGTGTAACTAATTTATATGAAGTTATATAATCAATTATTTATAGTATAAAATAAAACTTACATTGTATAATTTTTCATGCTGGTATTTTTTATTCATGCAACAACTAGGATTAATTAAGTGTTAAAAAGGTAGGAAAGTTTAATGCCATATAGGTTCAAAGTTTATTAATGGGTAGGTACTGTAACATATATTTTTATCTTTATATTTGAAACCAAAGATTTGTACGTCCCATATAATATTTTCATAAATAATGATTTAGTTTTCATTTAATGATATTTGTATTAAAGTTATCTATATGACAATTTAAATTTAAAAAAAATAGTAATTATAAATTATTTGTACGCATAAATAGCATTTTCATAATAATAAAAATTACTATCTTGTAGTTTAGATTTTAAAGAATAGTGTTTGTTATAAATTAAAATAAAAATGCATCATATTTGAAGATCATAACATAATATAAAAATAATAATTATTTTAATTTTTAAAATACTGTAAAATCTTGAAATATCAATCTCATTTTCATAAATTGTATGTAGATATAACTATGTGAGGGTGAGAGAAGAATATATGAGTTAATTTAATGAGACTATAAAAGGTGATACTCATTTTGGTACTCAGATTTATAATACTGTAATAGATATTTTTTGTCATGCATGAAAGATAGATGGCTATTGTTTCTTGCACCCATCAATTTCTACCTACACTATTGGAATTCCATTTTTGCCCATTTAATTTTTATTTCAAACATCCCTTCCATAGAAGCATTGTTTTGTGGTGGTCAAAGTTAACGAGGTTCGAAGTAGATAGTTTCAGGTGTGAAAGATTTGTTTTGTTGCTTTATGGGTTGAAATAATGTTCAGGTTATTGAAAATCGGAATTTGGAAATATGCTTCTGAAACACGTTATCAGAATTTATTAAAAAAAAAAAACACGAGCTTTAGAATTCGTATTTCTGAAAGTGTTGAAGAATATTTAAAAAATACAGAACAAAATAGTAGTAAGAGGTGCAAACCGAAGAAGGGAGAAGGACGAACAGATGTGCACGTCAGGGAAGGAAAAGGGAGTTAAAAACCCATAAGGGTATCTCTGACATTACACAGGCAGGTTGAAATTTAGAGGGTGTAGGAAGAAAAACTAAGATAAATTCCAAAGGACTCAACTCTCTCGACAATGAACAAGTGGCAATTGTTTCTTTACGGATGCAAATTGTTTCTCCCACTACACAAAATTTTTAGTGCATCGAAAATATTTTTATTTTAAATGTATATATTAAATAATTTTTTCTCTCACTGTAGCACTTTCTTTTTGTATGTTATTTTTTTTTCTTAACAATAATAAAAATGATATTGACAATTAATAGTATATAAATGTAAATAATATAATATAAATTTTTGTTTTTTCAATTATTAGTATATTAATAATTATTTTATTTTCATTAATTTATTAAAATAAGATATTTTATTGATAGTATATTTATAATTTGAGATAAAAAGTGGTATAATTAATTTTAAAAATTCAGTTAAATACATTATTTTTAAATATTTAATTTTATAACGATGAATTTAAGATTGGTTGAAAAATATGTAAATAATTTTTAATGTTTATAATTTTTTTTATTATTTATAAAAAATATTTGTTAATATTTATCAATAAACTAATAAAAGATTGTTAATAGAAGATTATTTATAAAAGACTATCAGTAATAAAAAAATATTTTTCTTATTTATTTGCTGCTAGTGTGAGAAAAAAGAAGATTTATTTAATATATAAATTTTAAAATAAAAGCAATAAAAAAATATATTAAAAATTATTTAATGAAAAAAAAAACAAAAAAGGAAATAATATATCATACAATAAGCAACTGTTTGAACAAATCTGCTTCACACAAAAGTCCAATAGCTATGGGCTTTTATGTCTTATAACTCACCTAATCTCTTTCGTGTATTTCTAAAATTGTATTGTACATTATAATAAACTCACTGTATTTGATAGACTAATGTTTATATTTGATTGAGCTTATTTTTGTATATTTAAAAAAATATCAAAATTAAGTGATCACCTTTCCGGAAACAACTATCCAAAACAAGCACTGTGTAGAATGTACAAAAATATGTAGAAGACAATTCAATTGCTAAGAATACGATATAATATAAACTGTTTAAAATAATTATTACATTAAGAAATTATTGATCAATCATTTGGAGTAAAAAATGTTAAAAATCACAACATTTAAAGCCATATAAGAAACAGTAAAAAATAAACATTACTTTTAGCAAAATCAATTTCTGGTTCGCAATATTATGAAAGATTTAAAGTCCATTAGCTAGAAATCTAAAAATTGAAATGTTTAGAATTAAGTTAATTATATATAAGTATAGTATTAATAAAAATTGCACATTATGACGAGATAATCATGAAAATATAAAAAAAAATTATAAAAATTTATTATGTCACACTCATAGTTCCATCACTCATAATTCTATCCTTAATTTAGTTTTTCATGCAATAAATATATGATTATATATATATATATATATATATATATATAAACATAAGAAAAATATTTTATCTATATTGTTACTTTATTTGTTCACGTGTAATACATAATTATTACAAATTTTAAAATAAAACAATTATAAACAAAAAAGTTGAACAAAATATAGATTTTTAAAAATATTTACATAAATTTTAAATCTTTCTTTCAAACAATTTTAATATAATAAAAACTTTTATACTTTATTTATTGTATGATATTTAATAATCAGTTCTCTATAAATAACATACAATTAAATTTTCTCATGTCATACATCCAAGTATTAATATACATAAACACTTTACTTTAATTTTGGAAGATTTATGTATTGAATTAGAATTTAAGATATGTATCTATTAATTTATTATTTTTCAAAGTATAGTTATTTATGTAAACCTCTTCAGACTCTTATTAATTGATAATCTTCTTCATCCATATAATTTCAATATATGAGTACTAGAGTCATAATATATTTTTATTGATCAAATGCTCAAACAATACACATACTAAACAATACAATTTCAATTCGATATTTTTTTTCTTGAAAATACTATGTATTCAAATCCTCAAACAGTACACATTCTAAACAATAAAATTTCAGTACAATATTTTCTTTCTTGAAAAATGCTATGTCTTGATCACAATTCTTCATAGCTCAAAATCACATATCATACATTTTCAATAATATAAACATTCACTTAAGTTCTTTATAATTCATCTTACATTAACTCACCAATCAATGAAACAACCAATAATGAATAAGAACCATACAGATTAATAGAACAAAAATAAAATATAATAAATTTTATGTAAGAGTAAGAGAGAAGAAAAAGTTTAAAACTAAATTGTGTTTATGGAAAGCATCAACAGTATACCACAATGTGGTTGAATTAGGCGTGACCTAAACTGAAAGCAAAACTCTTTAATCGAGTTCGGTACTACAATAATTGAGCACAACGTCATCCAAACTTGAACAAATATTTTAGTTTTATTGAGCGCTACTAATATCATATTCAGTGTCATCTAAAAAAAATTAAAATCATAATTTTTTTATAATTTAAACTTATATTTTCCTGTACTTACTAATTAGATGAATCCCAAAACATATCACTAACAGCTAATTATGAAAATATTCTTCTTACCAATAATTCAAACTATCATCAATCTCATCTAAATACATTTTTAACATCATATTAACATATAAACGATCAAACTTATCAACTCTAATATCTCTATATTTTCACACTCAAAAACAAATACATTAGCTTTTTAATTTCAACAAATACATTAGCTGTCACTTCGTTGTGTTTATTTTAACTAAAATATTGAAGAACGGGTATAATTTCTGTCTTAGAAAAATGAAAATAATTCACACTGCTTATTGAAAATCTATGACACGGTAGATACAGTAGTAATAGGTCAAACTAAGACGGTTTACTAAAACAGATTGATTCAAGATTCAGAAAAACACTATTCAGTCAAAAAAGAGGGTCTGTTTTCGGAGTCTTTTGAAAATCTTTTTTAAAGTTTGGTAGATTAGCTCATTTAGGTAAATATTATAACGCATGATAATAATGTGATTAGGTAGGGTATTAGACTCTTAAATAGCCTTTCAAATCAGTCTGAATTTTGAAAATGGGAAGACTCAAACCTAAAAAATGGACTACATAATAAGCTAAGCAAATCAAACTTGTGCATTATATTAAATATTGAGACAGACTCAAACCATACCAGCTTTAAGTAAACTTATTTCCATAAATGATGTTTAAAGCAAAAGGTGTTACATCATATTTACATTTAAGACTAAGGATATGATTAGTTTTAACCTACTGATTACTATTTTTGAAACTTTTAAGTAAATAACAAAAATATCTTTGAATTACTGTGTTTTGTTATGTTTTATGGTTGATTAACGTTAACTAGACATAATAATAAATTATACCTAAGTGGAGTGTAAAAAGATTTGCTTAAACATATATTCATTCACTAATATTATACAAAACAGAATTACTAAAAAAACTTATTTTAACGAAATTGATTAAGATTTATTTTCAATCTCACTTTACAAGTTTATTTTAAGATATTAAATTAAATATAAACTTATTTAAGTGAATTTTTAATATAATTATTGAATTATGATACTTTTTTGTAATTATATTAATATCAACATCTATTTCCCCATAAAAAAAACTGTTATTTGTTGATGGTTATATATTAAATTATTAATAAAAATTGAATCATTCATAAAAATTTCACGATTTTATATTACCAATGTGTGACGGTGTACTTACATATACATGTTAACAGTTCATCAATTAATAATAAAGTACATAATGCCGCGAGTGTAAATTTAACAATTTATATTGATAGGGTTTTGAATAAAATTTATATGTATTGATAAAATAATTTTGATTTTTTTTATTTGTTACATGTATATCAATTATTATAAATATTTCTTTATCATACTAATGTTTTATTAGATTCAATTTTCGGAAAATAATTTCAACGCTTGGTAAATTATATTTTTAACAATTTTTATTTAAAATCGATAGGAAATGGATGAGTGTTAAAACTTATAGTACAAGAAATGTGACTAAAAATCTTCTTCCACAACAAGGTAATGTCATTGATGTGTGTGCCTTAAAATGTTAACTAAAGAATTACAGAATATAAAAAAAAATGGTTTAAAATTATTACACAGTTACAATAATCAGCGTACCCTTTAATAATAATAATAATAATAATAATAATAATAATAATATATTATGAAGTGAGAGTGAGTTGCATTGAGAGTGGCATGGGCTTCACGGGTAGAATCATTTATTTCTCAACAACATTTGTCTCCATTGTTATTACAAACTAAAATTAAACCAACAAAACGAAACAAATACTCTGTTAAAACCACTCATTTTGGGAATTCATGTCTGCAATTCAAAATCACTCATACATTATTCTGTGTAACATTAACTCTCATCTACAAAACCTATTTACTTTCTAACTCTACAATTCCCTCTTTTTATTCAACTTCTTTAATTCCCTCTTCACTTTTTGAAAGCCCTATTTAACTAGTTATTGGGCTACTACCTCTAAAATTATTATTCTCTATTATTCGCTATGAATGCATGCCTTTTCCGGTTCATAAAATTAAACTAAACATTTATTTGACCAAAATAATCAATGCACGCTTTAATAATTATTTATTGACTATTGAGTGTTGCCATCTACATCCATTTTTATTCAAATATGTTTTCTGTTTGTAGTTTATCACTATTTTAAAATTAGTATTAAGTAAAAGTATATTAAAAAAATATTTAAATCTGATTATGTGAAGTAGCCGTTACCGTTCCGTCTCGGTCTATGTGGGTCAATCTCAGTGTTTAAGGTCCCATGCAACAAAATTTGTGTTTGTTTTTGGTGCATATATCAAAACAAACTCTTATATCTGAGCATGTTCAACAAGTGTGGTCCATTTGCTTTATTTACACTCTCACTCTTCATGTTTTTTTTATTTGCTTCTTCATCCTCCTATTTAAGTAATACCTGTGAAACTCATACCAAATGCAATCGACTAAGAGTGATGAATAATGGATCCATCAAAATAATAGATAGACAATTTTTTCCTAAACCATTTGCACTACTTGTATTATAGATTTGAAACATCATTGTTCAACCAAAATATTTTAAGAATTATGTTATTCTCAAAAACTGAATTCCTCATTTATTGGTATTTTCTTAAATATTGTTCAATTAGTTCATTTTGAAACAAATGAGTGGTATTTTTAAAATTCGTTATACGTTACACCAAGTTATCAAAGTTAGTGTTATAATTGATAAAATAATCAATTCAATATACTATATTATATTGTATATATAAGATTAAAATTAAAGAAATCAAACTTAACAAATTGAATGACAAAAACGGGTTAAATTCGCCCATTTAGACTTGCTGCTAAAGATGGATTAGACCGAATTTATTCACAAAAAAAGTATAATATTTTTTTGTATAAAATTAATTTAAATAGATAAATTTCAATAAAATATGTAAAATAATGTAATCTAAATTTCATTTAAATATTAATTTGTTATTAGTGTTATAAAAATTAAATTTATTAAATAAATTAACAACAATGTTAAAGATGCTGTAACAAGCTTCATGCTTATCGTTATCTTGATAGTGAAAATGACTGATTAACTAAACTCGATTACATTATCAGCTTTAGCAAACTACAACGAAAAATATAATAAAATAAAGCATCGAAATATATTTTAGTGTTATATTTTATAGTAATAATAATTTTATCTTATATGTACTCAACAAAGATGGGTATATAATGTTGGAAAAATCTTCTAGTTCTTATTAATAACTCTAACGTTTTTTTATGGACAAACAATACTGTCTCAGTAAGACATAATCTTAAATGACACATTTATGGTTAATTTCTTCCAAAGCAAATTATTCTGTATTTTAAATAATGTTGATCACAAATTAATTAAACTAATAATAATACTTTAATAAATCATGCTAAAACAATTTTGGTTGAAAATTACAGTTGGGTGTAATTATTGTGACTGCACTAATGGTGTTATGTGTCATCTTTCATATTGGTTTGAATGTTCCTTTAACTAAATAGGTCTTATTAATTTTGTATAACAGGTCATCATTAGTAGTAAAATAAATATTTAAAATATGGTAAACCCTTAGTTTAAAATAGAGAATAATCTATAATTATGAATGTAAAGATTAGTTAAGATTAAAAAAGTACCTTTAATATGTATTTGAAAAAGAAAAACACTTGCTTTGGCGTGTGATTTTGTTGATGGTGAAGAGTGATAATAAGAGTAACGAACTTGCCTAGGAAATTGAAGCCTATTAAAGTATGTGGCAGCAACAAAGTGGGAAAAGTAGAGGGCTTAAGTTTAATCAATTACGATGTTGTTGAGAGATAGGGTTTTTCAATCTTTGTTAAATGTATAAAGAATTAATGGTATGTTGGTAATGTCAGAGGGAGGAAAAAGGATAAGTAACCATCTATCATCATTTTCAAGTAATTTGTTGTTTCTCTGTCTCCACAACAAATACATCTAAGTTTGTCTTCACTGTCAGTGGGACCCACACCCATGGTGTCACGCCGGCCAACTGTACTCTTCTGACGGCGGAATACCGGCGGATATGGTGCCGGCAGAATCTCTTTCTGAGACACTGTCTCTTCTGACTCTTCTGCTCTTCCTCTCATCTTATTCATATTTCATGCAACATCATATATTCATTTTAAATTAGGCTCTACTTTTGTTTTTTTTTTATTATTATTATTATTATTATTATCATTTTTTAAATAATAAATTAATCCATCGTTTACAAATGTTAAGAAAAAATTGACAGTGTAACATAATTTAAAAGATTAAATTGAAAATTCATAATGTTTAATCTCAATAGGTATTAGGAGATGAGTGAGAAGGATCCGTTGATTTTTTTTCGAAAATAGATTTACTCAAATAAACTCATAATACTAAAAATAAAAGAGAAAATAATTTTGATAACACTCTTCTAGAAACGGAATTCTCAGTAAATATGTGTAGTTTAGAAGTTAGAGTGAAAATAAGTTTATTTCAGTATTTTTTTTTTCGAAATGAATATTTTTGAGAAAAAAAAAATAGTTGTGTTTGTATTTATACAAGACATTATTTGATGATGAAAGGAAACGGATTTATTTATTCTAAGCGTTGAGAACTCACATCACTCACCAATCATTAATGTTGATTTTAAATTAAACAGCAACATTGTGAACTTAAAAAGTACACCCTAATAATTTGCTGCAAGATTTGGGAAGACCGAAATCGTTTGGTGACACATCATGAAACAGGGAATTAGTTTGGATCCCTTTTATGAAACATTAGTTCAGAACTTGCTTTTTGGTTTTTACTATTGTGTTCCAATTCAAATAATTTGTGACTCATTTAGATCTAGGATAATTTCATAATATATGTTAAATTGTTTAACAGGAATCAATATATTATGACATAATTAGTGGATAATTCTTAAAATAGTTTTATTTTTAAATCTATCTTCATTATTAATATATTTTATTTTTTTCATTCATTAATAAGTGTGTACTTGTATATTTAATGAAAAGTAAAACTAATGCTTTATATAAATTATTTATAAAATATTACAAATTACTTTGAAACTATGTCTTATATTAAAGATGAAAAAAAAATATATAAAAACATGTATTAATCTTAAAATTTCATTTCGACGTAATGAATTATATTTAAAAACATAAATGATTATTTTATTAGTATATAATATTTATCAATCTTATTAATAATTTACATTCGCTAAAAGCTATTGACAATTTTTAATAAACTCTTTTCTTTTGGTCACTTTTTTTGTTCGTAAAATATTTCAAACTTAAGTTTTAATATCTACTCATTTTATTAACTGTAAAAAAGAAACTAATTGTGCGAGATGTGATTTTTTTTCACTTATAGTACTTTTATTCCATTTGAGATAAATAAATTTAATAATACAAGAAAGAAAAAGAACTATACCTAGTTTAACCTTAATTATAGTAATTGTAATATAACTTACTTTGAAATTCGTCAAATAATATAACAAAATATGTAGTTTTAGAAAGGAAAAAACTGTGTTTATAATCAATGAATATTAAGACGTTACCAATCCAACTAGATAAACAAAAATAATAACAAAATATTTAAATATTTAGAAACCTATTAAAATTATTTTTTTATAATCTTTGTGGACTTAACTTTTTTCTCCTTCAACCATATCCAATTTTTTTATTTATATTTAAATTCAATAGAGCTAGATAACTTATTGAATTTAAACATAATTGTAATAACTTGAAAATTTGTTTTAAGAATTGAGACTGTGCAATTGAATTAGAAAATGAGTATTTCAATACTGGAGTGCACGTCTTTTTTTTTTTTTTTTTTTTCTAAAAAAATTGACAAATTAGATTGAAGTTTTTTATAGGAATCCTAGTGAAAATAAAACAGGTCCATACGATTAAGATATGTTTTTGAATAAGTTCATTTTAAGACAATTTTGATAAATTAGGTATGTCTTAAAAAAAATGTATTGCATCTAATGTTTTTAGAGTTAGGGTGAGTATGTGTTAGCTCGGGATAATAGGAATATGTCTAGATTGTTGACCAATGTTTTATCTTTTATTTGTGATAAGTATCAATTTTTAGTGTTTTTATACATTGAGAAATATTGAGTAATTTTTAGTATTTTTATACATGAGAAATATTGAGTACTTGTAGGTTTAAGTGTTATTTAAAATAGTAATTACTCCCAATTTTAGAGTTTTTGGATTTAAATTTATGTTTTGAGTCATGAGTTAAAGGAAATCATTTAATCTCAGTTATTGTGAAATTCCAAGTATAAAAGAATGAAGAAAATGATAGATTGAAAGATTCATGAAGTAAATAAATGAAAAGTTTAAAATAGAGAAATGTCCAAAAGAAAAGCCACTTAACCTAAGCCCAAAAGCAAGTCTAAAAGGTATTTTTTAGGTTTTAGACGGAATCAAGACTTGGAGGACAGAAACAAGACCTAGAGGACGGAGGCGGACTACTAGAATTAAGATTTCTTCTTCTCTTGCAATCTTCCTTTCATTGGATTGTAATGGCTACCATGGGTAGCTAATTCCACAACTTTGGGATTGAATGTAACTTCTTGAACTCATTTGTATTTTGGTGATTTTAAATATAATATTCAGTTTCTACTCCATTGCTATTTTCATCTTGTGCTTAATGCTTGATTTTATCTGATCAATAGAGTCTCGCTTTTGATTCTTAAACTTAACTGGAAAGTATTTTTGAGTTTCCGACCTAGATGATAATAGTCGATATATTAGAATACTAGGGATATGTTTCGATATATTGATTGCGTATAACATCCGTTCTTAACACTGGGTAATTTACTAAATAGCTGAGGAATCAGTGTTTAAGAAATTTCCTTATGAATTTCATATTAAAAGAATCGGTGTGAATGATTTTTATATGTGCATCAATTGAGAGTAGTTACTAATATTGTATTTTATTATCAAGTTCAAAATATGAACGAGAGAAAGAAATGAAGTTCAATCCCAAAGTCCTTCTAGATCTTGCAAACTCCGTTTTATAATTATTACTTGTTTCTAACTGTTCTTTTACGTTCTTGACTCAACTTATCATCAAATCTTCGTAAAACCTTTACTTACTTAGTAAGTAGTGACGCTAAAATTTAAAACAAAACTGTTCTTTGTGGGATCGACATCCTTACTTTATAAATTTATACTACTTGTGACTTGGTACACTTGCCGAATAAAAGTCTTAACAATCTGTAAATAGGAATAACTTTTATAAAAATCTTGTGGAGTTTGAATTATGGATTTGGATTGAGCAAGCTAAAATAAGGAAACTAGTTTTAATTTTCAACAGTGCTTTATGATAGATGATTTGGATAAAATATGACATGGTCATATTGTATTATATTTTGTATGATTTGTGTATTGGTTTGATTTGAATTTGAAATTAACTTGATTTTTAAGTGAATTTGAACGGTGGTGTGCTTTTATCGAATTTATGTTAGAATACTGAATAAGAATAGTGAGTACAAGTTGTGGTTACTTGGAAATAATTATTTCATAATTTGTAGAAAATAAATTGAAAAACACATTTTGAACTACAATGAATATGTGTTATATTTTGAAAAAATATTGATTTTTACACAAACTCGTTGGACAAAATTTATTAAATTAAAAACTCGAGAGTTTTGGTCATTAGGTGAGTTATTTTAAATAAAAACTCCTAGTGATTTTGTCTCTCGATGATCCAAGCTTTCATTCAAAAAAATTTGTGGAATTAAAAATTTGATAACTTTTGTTGTTCGATAAGCCAAAATTGTCGGACAAACCTTTTAAACAAAAACTCTCAGTGTTTTGATCGTTGGATGAGCCAATACTCGTTCAACGAAAATGTTTCTATGAAAAGCTCCCACTGGAGTATTCATTGGGTGAATGTTTCATTTGTTGGGTGACTAAAAGTGATTGGTTGTACTAATACCTTTAGTTGGGTGAGTATGTATCTTGGTGATTGAATGAATTGCAACATGTGTTTAATTCGCTGGGCGAACCAAGTGCCCACTGGGTGCGACATGATGTTTTTTGAACCCTGAAGAAGCATACTTTTAAATATCTCTAAATGCTAAAATTGGTTTATCTTTTATTATATTGTCATATTTGACTAATGTATTGTATTTTAACATTATTATGATGAAATGATTGATAAATTTCAAATTACCAACATTTAAATTGAGTTTGATGTATATGTATGAATGAAATCTATGATGATTTGGTTATGATATAATGTGTGGTATGTTTTAGACATAATTATTTTCAAAAATGAATATGATGTTGAGATGTTTAAGTTGTGTATTTGTTTTTAGGACATTGGAGATGATTATGATTTTACTAATATTAGACTCACACAGTGAAAGAGAAACCTATGACCATAATGCAATGTGGAAGAGAAACGTGAATTTTACATTGTCATATGAGTCAACTAGTTTGTATTATGTGGCTCGATTGTGATGACAAATGTAGATTTTGAGTCTAATTTAATAAATGAGTTTTTAAGAAGTAGAGTTAAATGTATGTAATATTTATGTTTTTGAGTTATATCATAGAAGATAGACAATTAAACTTAAATTTAGACAAATGATTCTAATGTTAATGTTTGAATTAAAAATATATCCATGTGAACGAGTTGTAACTTGAAAAGTGTAAATGGGATAGAATTTATATATGAATAAGATTTTTTATTTTAAAAGTTTAGCTTATCTTATCATGTAGTTTGTATTTTATTTGTCAATTGTGTTATATGAAAGTAAAATATATTGAAGGAGTCTCTCGGCAGTGAAATTAGAAAGGAATTTATGTTTGTATATAATACAAATGTGATGGTAAATATTATGGATTAATGTTAAATAATATAATTGCAATAATGAGACATTAAACAATGCTGCACGATTAAAATTAATTAATAACTAAGAAATATATATAAAAATATTTTCTAAAAGTTATATTGTGATTTAATTATATTTTCCTCGATATATATATATTAACTATTAGATTATTGAATTTATTTATAAACATAAGAAAAACTATAATCATAAATAAAAGAATAATTATTAAAAATAATTTACAGCATATCTTTTTATTTGATAATTTGTTGTTGTAAAATGTTTTGCAAAGGAATTTTATATAACAAAAACTAATTAAACTGAATAATGAAATATTAATCTGATTTGTTTTTAAATTTAAATCAAATTAAATTAAACTTTATTTTTATGTTTTCAATGAGAAAAAGGAAAGCTAGCAGTAAGCACCCTAATCAATGCTAGTAATTCCCTGGGAAGGCACGATGAAGTGGAGGAAGTAGTGTCATTACTTCAAGAAAAGAAAAAGGCAAAAGCTTTTTGCAGATCATTAAAAGCAAGAAAAAGAAATGAAAGCAAACAGATAATTACCAAATGAGGGGAAGACAGTTATAATTTAAGAGGAAAAGGACTCAGAAAGTCAGCTTTATACATTGCTGTATGCAAACCTATTTTATTGCTCATCTCTCCAAACAAACCCAGTGCCCTTTCAGACAGAGTTCAGTCCTGTTTCTTTACCATTCACCACCAACCATTGTACATTGTTTTGTGTTTCCTTTTTCTTTTTATAATTTTCAATAAAAAAGTTTTTTAAGTTATGAATGTGTTTTCATCTTTCATCCTTATTTAAAAAATATTAATTTACAAAACAAAAAGTGGGCAAGTTGCAGTTTTGGTGCAGAAGAAGTTCTCACCACCCTATTCCCATTGGGTTCACATGCAAGTAGTAATTGTAATTAACCATTCACTGTTGTAGCAATAAAACATGTCTAACCTCACAGATTGGGTAAAATGTTGCTATTTTCTTTTCTTTTTATGTGATGAAGTTATGGTGGTACCAATATTAATATTCCTTAATAGATTGGAACTTGTAGATCCATAGATCAATTTCTAGAGATACTCTCTCATGACATACCCAATGCGCTGCTTTTTGGCATAATGACAAAACCCTACATTTCCATTTCATGCCATAGAACCCCTCAAATAATCGTTAAAAGCCAAAATTTTTCCTACCAAATAGGACAAAACCTTCGAAAAGTGATCTTACACATCTTTATCATGATTCACCAAAGGTGTCTTAATGCTTGTTTACTTAAACAAAGCAATGTTCTTTTGGGAACATATTCATTCATAAGTTTTCAAGAAAGATACCATATTTCGTATTTATGATTTTTAACCTACATTCAATCTTTGTTTTCATAAATATTTATATTTTGTTGACGTAATTTTTAATTATTATTGTTTTACTAATTTTATATAATAAATTTCATAAATTTATTGACAAAATTTATTATTATTTTTGTAATAAATTTTACTAATAAGAATATAATCAACTTTAACTCAATACAAATTTGTATATCAATAAAGGTAACCATGTAAACATTTAATACAAGTAAAAGAAAAAATACTTCAAATAATTAACTTTGGATGTTTTGTTCCCTGCTCCATGCTGAGACTTAACTGTTTTAAAATACTGTTAGGTAAAAAGTTGCTACATTTCTATAGCATATTTGGAAAAAAAAAAAATCTAGGATGAGATAATAATGTTGCATTAATGTAAAAACCAGATATTAACGGTTAAAAAGCGAGGGACTGACAGCACACATAAATAGTTTATAATTAAGTTAAATAGTTAAGTATTATTAGAGTGGTAAATCTAATAAAAAATTTAATAATTATATCGAAGCCTTTTATTACACATTCTTTTTAGGAAAAGAGTCATCGCTCACTATTCATAAGGAGTTGAATATAATTTGGTATTTTAATTTTAAAAAACGTGAAATTTTGACATCTGAGCTTCCTGTAAACAACAAAATTAATCTATGTCTAAATAAAACTAAATTTAGAGTTTAACAGGCTACATAATTTAATTGGATTCATTAATCACACTTTACTCTCTAGTTCAATATTAACTCTTTGGAGCTCCTACTGCATAATCCAACCAATTGCTGCACATGCTGATGAAATTATTAAGCATTTATTAGAGCAATACGAAATACCAATCTAAGAGTGCTTACTTGTTCAAAATATCCTTTTCACAGTGAATTTTGAAACATGTGTTTTCTACTAGTTGTTAAGTGCATATAGTAGATTTGTGAAGTATAAACAAATATCAAAACAATATTTTTCATAATGCTAAATATAATAATAATGTCTATGTATAAAAATATTTATTTTTAATATAGTACAAATTACATGTAAGAGCTAAAAGTAGGATTAAATATTCTTACTTTTATCCTAAAAAAAAAGAAAGTAATATTACTTTCTATTCTCAGTGCCTCCCTTGCACGCTCCATAGACACGCGCTCCATAATCCAAACGTGTACGATCCAAATATGTCTTTTGCTTCTAACAATTGCTCAGATCGGTTAGTGAGAGAACATAAGGAAATTAAGGCTCACGCGAAGACAGGCGCGTAAGCTGAGGAGAAAAAAGTGATAGCTGTCAAATACGCTGGGAAACGGCGAGTACGAATGACGGCGGCTACCACCCATATATACAGTGACAGTCTCCTATGCTAACGTCGCTTCACCGCCGTTTCCCATTATCTCTCTCACTCTTCATAACACTGTATTTTACGGTTCACGCCAAACGCCTGCACTCTCTCTTTCTCTCCCTACCAAGCAACACTAACAAACAACCTTTGTCATTGTAATATACTAAGTGCATTCTCTCGTACTTGGTCTTTTCCGCTACGTGCTGTGGTTGGCGACCATGGAAGATAATGGCTTGGCGCCTTTGTTCTATGTTGGCCACCATAAGTTGAAGCTTCTCACGTCTCCTCTTCTGCTCATGCTCTTCCTTCTCTCTCCATTTGCCTTGCCCCTCGGCGAAGAAGGTTGGCTTTCAGTGGGTGCATTGCCATTTTGACTCACCCCATTAGTTCTTTTTGGTTCATCCTTTGCTTCACCGTCAAATCTTTGTCTTGCATGTCGTTTGTTTTATGGGTAGTTGTTGTAGTTGTGGTGATTCTGTTTCCTCGTATCTTTTCCACCCCTTTGTGGTTTGGTTACGAGAGCGCTTCTCAAAGCGTATTATTTTTTTCGTTGTGATGCTTTGTATATACTTAAAAAGCGTCCAGTGGAATGTTGTTTTTTGTTTGTTGCAGCAAAGTCAAATGCAGTTTTAGCTTCTCTTTGTTTCGTTTGTGTCGTTCTTTGTAGACATTCGACTCGAAGGTGTTTTTTGTCGGGGTTTTAGATATTTACGAGGCTGAGTTTAGTGAAACACCCCTGGGTGTGTTTTATTTTAGTGGGGGAGGAGGGTCCTGGAATAAAGTGTCTTTTCCGTTCTAAGAAAGAATTCAGGTGTTTTGAGATTTTCATTCATAATTGAAGTTGCTGTTATGTGGAACCATGAAAGAATCTGAATTCGGTTTGGCAATTCCTTTTATACCTTTTTGCTATCTTTTCCGGTGCATATTTCAAGCCATACCAGAGTAAAGGAAAAGACTTTTTGGCTAGATTCGAAACTGTATTGAGATGCTGATTTTTTTTGTTGACCTGTTTTATGCACAGTATTATTTCAATGTGATCTATGTAAGAGTAATGACGCAGATTAAGAAAATCTTAATTTCTAACCATTTTAATTATTTGGGAAGATTCATTATTAATGGATTATTTAGTGTGGAACAGTTTTGGCAATATTTTAATCTGCATGTAAATTTGTTTACTTTGGGTTCGTCACTTGGACTGTTGTTCTACAGTTTCAGGGTATTTCCATACTGTTTTTTTTATTTGAGAGCCTTTCTGCATTTGAGTGCTTTTTTAGATTTTTTATCCATTACAATTACAATTGTAACATTATAATATTGAATAAATTGACTTCTTTCAGTTGCACACTCTAACTCGTGTTAATTCATTAAATAATTTCTGGAATGTGAAATTAGTATATTTCAATCTCGGTAAGTGCTTGATCTTTTGCTTAAAAGAGATTGGATACACACTTTTGAAAAAGAACTGTGTTTTCGATTTAATTCTTTGTTATTTTTCTCAACAATGTTTTTCCACATTGCCGTGGTTTGATGATTGTAATTATTTGCCGTATGAGATTTTTGGTTTGTCTTCCAAAGTTTTTTTGCATGATCTGTCCATATAATTGGTAATCGTAGACGATGGAACACTATGTACTATGGCATTGATAATTGATAGATTTGTACGGTACTGAGCTCTGGAAATGCTTGAGTGTTGAACGGCCTTGAAAATGCGCAGGACAGGCATTAATGGCGATGAAGGCTACTTTTAGCAATATGCCAGACGTGCTTCTTGACTGGGATGACGTTCACAATGACGACTTTTGCTCTTGGCGTGGAGTTTTCTGCGATAATGGCAGCCTTACTGTGATTTCTCTGTGAGCTTATTATCCTTATGCCATTATTTGCTTCATTTGTATTAATCATTCTCGTTAACAAACTTTTGTGTTAATTAACTGTTTGTGTTGATTTCTAGGAACTTGTCCGGCTTGAACCTCTGTGGGGAGATATCCCCGGCCATTGGTGACTTGAGAAACTTGCAGTCAATGTATGTTTACGCTCAGATCGTTTACCATTCTAATCTGAAATGAATGTATTTGTTAAGTTCGTCCTTTGATTTGTTTCTGAGATGTCTTCCTGTTTTGCAACCAGAGACTTGCAAGGGAATAAATTAACGGGGCAAATCCCAGATGAAATTGGAAACTGTGGAGCACTTCTTTATTTGTAGGACTCTACTTTTTGCTTCTCTATTTACCTACTTCCGTGATGATCCTGTTTTGTGGGAAATATTTTTTTAACATAATTGCTTATTACATTTTTTTTTTCTTTTAATTGAAGGGATTTGTCTGATAATCAGCTTTATGGTGATATACCTTTCTCCCTGTCAAAGCTAAAGCAACTTGAGTTTTTGTAAGTTTGAAAGCAGATGTGACATTTATGATGTTGTGTAGCTTCAATTGAACGAGGCTTAAGTTGAACTGGTGAATGCAGGAATTTAAAGAGTAATCGCTTAACTGGTCCTATCCCTTCAACTCTAACCCAAATCCCAAATCTGAAGACTCTGTAAGTTCTGCTCCTCTTCTCAATACTAAATTGTACTGTGTTGGTATTTTTTTTTTAAATGACACTCTTCCATTCTAGTAAAAAGAGGAAATGACGGAAGTTTTGTTACTCAAGTGTTTTAACATCTGTTGCTTTAGCTGTCTCTAAATAAGTGCGATTACTGTTCTGTTATGTTTACAGTGATCTTGCTCAAAATAAGCTCACTGGAGAGATCCCAAGATTACTCTATTGGAATGAAGTCTTGCAGTACCTGTGGGTTTTATGTTTTCTTATTTTGCGTATTTTACTTTTACTTCTGGCTGTATCTTAGTAGTTTTTTTAACTCCGAGAGTTTTTATTGGGATTGTTCATTGATGCAGTGGATTACGAGGGAACATGCTGAGTGGTACTCTGTCCCCTGATATATGTCAATTAACTGGATTGTGGTATTTGTGAGTAATCAACCTAAGCATGATGAAGCTTCACATTGGATCATTTTTGTAACTTACATCTGTTTTAACGTTTTTACTTCTGTTGTTTTCCACGATTTCTCAGTGATGTGAGAGGCAATAATTTGACTGGAACCATACCTGACAGCATAGGGAACTGTACAAGTTTTGCAATCTTGTAAGCCAATTAACTGGTCTTTGGTATGTTTTATATTTGATTTTCTATAATTGTCTCATCGTTGCCACCACCCTATTATTTCATTGAATTTCAGAGACTTATCATATAATCAGATTACTGGAGAGATTCCATATAATATTGGGTTTCTGCAAGTTGCTACCTTGTGAGTATTTTCACTGTGGGGTTATTGTTTTATTGTTATCAGTACTGTGAATTGACAAACAGTTTTTATAATTCGAGAATGGTGATTTGTCAAGTCATAATTAAAGGATATGTTTATAATCAAGTATCACTTTGATTTCTGCCCAGGTCACTTCAAGGAAATAGATTAACTGGGAAGATTCCGGAAGTGATTGGTTTGATGCAAGCCCTTGCAATATTGTAAGTATACTTTATCATTATTCTAATTTGAAGATTGTATTAATAATTTGGCGGTTTGAGTACTGCAATTCCTTTTATATTTGTAGATTTGTTAGTAAACATTTCTTCTGTATTGTAACGTGACCTTGTTGTAGGGATTTGAGTGAGAATGAGTTAGTGGGATCAATTCCCCCAATACTTGGGAATCTGACCTTCACGGGAAAGCTGTGAGTGTAACTATGCCTTGACTTAAGCTTCTAGTTATGCTGGTTTTGGTCTGAGAAATTTGATTGGTCAGGTACCTTCATGGAAACATGCTTACTGGCCCGATACCTCCTGAACTCGGCAATATGTCCAAACTGAGCTACTTGTGAGTTGACCTGTAATATTTGTATCCAAACTCTAGATTTTTGTGAATGTACTTACGGATTATGTTTTCTCCAGGCAATTGAATGACAACCACCTAACTGGTAATATTCCAAATGAGTTTGGGAAGCTAGAACATCTTTTTGAATTGTAAGTTATAGTCAATCACTTTCACCGTCTATAATTGTTGCAGTGTCTTGTGTAAAGTAGCTTTATTTACTATTTTCAGGAATCTTGCCAATAATCATTTTGATGGAACTATTCCACATAACATAAGCTCCTGCACAGCCTTAAATCAGTTGTAAGATTTCTCATTGGTACCCGCTAGTTCTGTTGAGCTATTTAGAATATCGTGATGTTTTCAATACCTTGGCATGATTTTTCAATGATGCTTTACTTTTACTTTCAGTAATGTGCATGGTAATCAGTTAAGTGGTTCCATTCCATTGAGCTTCCGCAACCTTGATAGTTTGACATACTTGTATGTTATCTAAAACTTGTTTCATTATGTTCATACTAGATTTCTTTCTTTTTACTAATTTAACAGTAAAAATTTTCTTGTCCAGAAACCTCTCTGCAAACAACTTCAAGGGGAATATACCCGTCGAGTTGGGGCATATTGTTAACCTAGACACATTGTAAGTGTTCTCATAACAAAAAAGACATATAACCTGATGAATGCCAAAGTGTGTGGTATATTACCTTTATTTATTTTATTCCTTGTTTCAGGGATCTATCTAGCAATAATTTTTCAGGACATGTTCCAGCGTCTGTTGGTTATCTTGAACATCTCTTGACCCTGTAAGAAAGAAATTCTAATGAACAATGTCATCATTTTTTTGGTTTTCTATTAATCTTTTCCTGAATAATATTTTGGCGTCATAAATGCAGCAACTTGAGTCACAACCACCTTGGAGGTTCCTTGCCAGCTGAATTTGGGAATCTCAGAAGCATTCAGATTCTGTGAGTTTTATATACTTTTGTGGAATTGTAAACTCGAATGCCTTGTTAAGATTTTAACAGCAATTAATTTATTAACATGTAATTTATTCTGCTTCTAGTGATATGTCATTCAACAATCTCTCTGGTAGCATTCCTCCGGAAATTGGACAGCTGCAGAACCTTATGTCTTTGTATGCATAACTTTGAAGTATTTTATTCTTTATGTATTGTGTTGATCCATTGGGGGATAATAGCATCAACTTATCTTTACTTCAATTATATTGTAGGATTATGAACAGCAATGATCTGCGTGGGAAGATTCCTGATCAGATGACCAACTGTTTTAGTCTTACACTATTGTGAGTATCCCTGACAGCCAGCTTTGTTTAATTGTGTTCCCCCTACCTCCCACTTTTGCTGTCTTTGGACCGTTTTCTGTTCTTATAATCTTTTTTTATTTTAGAAATTTGTCCTATAATAACCTTTCTGGAGTAGTTCCTTCAATGAAGAACTTTTCAAGGTTTTCAGCTGACAGGTATTGTAGAGAAGCCTATTAGTTTCAACTGCTTCTGATGTTTTGTGTATCAATGACATGTAATGTAACCTTTGGCAGCTTCTTTGGAAATTCATTACTATGTGGAGATTGGTTGGGATCGATATGTCGTCCTTACATTCCGAAAACAAGAGGTGTAATGTCAATTCCCTATTAATGATGCATTTTTTTTTTAAATGAATTATTTTAGTATAATGAGGTGAATTCTGTTCATTTTTTCAGAGATTTTCTCCAGAGTTGCTGTAGTATGTCTCACCCTTGGAATTATGATATTGTTAGCGATGGTAATTGTAGCCTTCTATAGATCCAGCCAATCTAAGCAATTGATGAAAGGAGCTAGCCGAACTGGGCAAGGTATGTTAAAAGGATCTAGCATTTTCTCGTGATATCAGTTCAATGCTGCCTTAAATGTTCCTTATTTTTTGTCGTCTTGAGCTTGCTTCATTTCAGGTCCTCCAAAACTAGTTATTCTTCACATGGATATGGCTATCCACACCGTGGATGACATAATGAGAAGCACTGAGAATCTCAATGAGAAATATATCATAGGTTATGGTGCCTCTAGTACTGTATACAAATGTGTTTTGAAGAATTCCCGACCAATTGCAATTAAGCGACTCTATAACCAACACCCACACAATTTGAGGGAGTTTGAGACCGAACTTGAGACAGTTGGTAGCATTAGACATAGAAACCTTGTCACCTTGTATGGATATGCACTTACTCCCGATGGAAATCTTCTTTTCTATGACTATATGGCGAATGGCTCATTGTGGGATCTTCTACATGGTAATGTTGCTTAACGGGCTAGAAATTTCAACTCTGGATATTGTAAACCTTCATGTTGTATGTTAAGATTGCTCCGATGCTGTTTTGTGTACCTAAGATGTTTCATCTGGTGCAGGTCCCTCGAAGGTAAAACTTGATTGGGAAACACGCCTGAGGATTGCTGTTGGAGCAGCCGAAGGACTTGCTTATCTCCATCATGACTGCAGCCCAAGAATAGTTCATAGGGACATAAAATCCTCGAATATTTTGCTGGATGAGAACTTCGAGGCTCATCTCTCTGATTTTGGTACTGCAAAATGCATCTCGGCCACGAGAACTCATGCATCGACCTATGTCCTTGGAACTATAGGCTATATTGACCCTGAGTATGCTCGAACATCTAGGCTGAATGAAAAATCGGATGTGTATAGCTTTGGCATAGTTCTTTTGGAGCTACTAACTGGAAAGAAAGCAGTGGACAATGACTCCAATCTGCATCAATTGGTACGTGTATTGCTATTTGAATGCTCTAATTCTGTTTTTGGTTTCTTTTAGTTGTCCTTGTCATATAGAAAACCATTTGTTTAGTGCAATATAATAGTTAGATAGGGTGGTGTTCGTACTCAACAGTTTTTTCATTTTGGGAGGGCCATTCACATAGCAATGCTAATATATTTAAATTATTAGCTCATTCATTTCGATTTGTGGACTGATTTTTTGCATGAATTCAGATATTGGCCAAGGCAGATAACAACACTGTAATGGAGGCTGTGGATGCAGAGGTGTCTATAACCTGCATTGATCTAGCTCATGTTAAGAAGACCTTTCAGCTTGCTTTGCTTTGCACGAAAAAGAACCCTTCTGAGAGGCCTACCATGCATGAAGTAGCCAGGGTTCTGGTATCACTACTTCCTTCACCTCCAAGTAAAATCCTTGCTCCACCTGCAAAGAAGTTTGACTATGCGCATTATGTGATCGAGAAGGGACAACCTGGAAAAGTGGAAGGACAACCTCACCAAGACAACTCAACCAATGCTCAATGGTTTGTTCGCTTTGGGGATGTTATATCGAAGAGCACTTGAGCCCGATTCCTAGTTTCTACGTGTGTACCTGCTGAAGGATTCATGTCTCCATGTCCATGACATTCTGACTGGGTTAAACAGTTTCTTTTTGTGATTAGATATAATCGTTTACAACATTTAACAAATAGATGCTGGAGCATATCGATAGGGGATAAAATACTTCACTAGTATGGAGCATATGCAAGTTTCTACTACTGTATATCTTGCAAGCACTTGTTTTCGTATATTATTATCTTTCAAACGGATAGCAAATTCTGTTGGTTCTTTTATTTGTTATGCTTTTTGATTTCGCAAACAAGTTTTGGCTATATTCTAAATAGTTCATCTGACCATCAAATAAACCTTTAACTGAAAAGAACGAGCTTTTTTGTCACTGGAAAGACAGCAAAATTACGGGGACAAACAAACGTAACTATTCACTTAATGTATACATGTTATACAGTACATTTGTTTAACAGCTTGCCTTGGACATGATTCCTCTTAATTGAATGGTGAATTTGGTAGTTAAGTTGTAAATTTCGCATGGATATCATGAAGTTTTAAAATTTTGTCAGTTTTTATAAACGAGTATAATTTTGTACTTTCAATCAGAAAAATCAGAGGCAGAAGACCAAGCATTCGATGCTACAGCCTTAGAGCAGAAGGTTGTCCCAGCACTTGTCATTTGCGAGACAACGCTTTTAAGACTGCAAAATTATTACTGCTAATGAATTAATAGTGAACAATGAACAATAAATAGTTACGCGTACCAATGTCTCCCATAAATTCACTGTGCATGCATACAATTAATACCTGAAGAAGAAGAATCACACATTTTACTGTATATTTATAGTCAACGTCTTCCTTAGAAAGCTACATCTTCTCTTCATGGACAGAGTCTGCTACGTGCTACATATATATGCATGTTGTTATGTGATAGTTTTACTTTTAAGTATTTTAAAATGGGTGTCGTCTAGGATAAACATATTCATTATAGTATAATTTGTAACAATAAGTATTTTTAAAACATAAATTGCATTATTATTAAATATATAATAAATAGAAGTTTTTAAATATGTAAGTGATATTTCAGATTTATGCTAAACAATTAAAAATTTGAATTTAATTTAAAGAAATGGATAAAAATATGGCAGATTAAAAGGAATATACTGAAAATCAAATGGAATTAGTGTTTGAAATAGATATTTAAATTATCAGATAGAAAGAATATTGAAAATTTTATTTGGAAATGTGAGTAAAGTGACAACTTTACATCCAAGTTGAGTATTCTAACTCATGATAAACAAATAGATGAGCATGCTATGATTTTACTTTTCCTTCATTTTTTTTTTTTACTTTTATTACATTCCATCAATAGTCTACACTTTCTCTATTTTCTAAGAAAAATAATTCTCTCTCTTCTGGCAACCTCTTACATCAATAAAAAGAAAAATTAGTGTACACATAATTTTTCTATAGTATTTCTCTAGTTTTTATTGAAGTAGAAAGAGAATTGTTGAAAACAGTGTACTTTGCTTTTGAAACTTAATTATTTTTCACGTAAATTAACTTGCGCTGTTATTGGGCCATTTTCAGAATTATGGGATACATTCTAGTACAATTATTTAAGTGTTTTTACACCGTTTTCTAATTGAAATTAGAATTTCATCTCTGTAACTTATGCAGTTTTTTTAACTACCTTTATTGGGATACCTGTGTTGTTTTTAAATCTAAACCTTAATTTGGAGAGATGATCAAAGTATGGAGGTTAAATTTTAATTTGAGAGTGATACAAAAAGTAATTTGTTGAAGAAGAATGTACACAACCATAATAATAGGTATCAATATGGTTATCTTTTGGAAAAAGACTAGTGAAGATATATCACAGTGCAAAACTATATTCTTTCACAATCCACTTTCCACATTCTTAGCAAATAAGCCCATAAATTGCAAGAGACTTGACACAGTAAATAAAAAGAGGCTAATTTAAAATCAATTTGCAGATGGACATTTTGTTCTGGAGCAGTCTTTTGGTACTTCTCTTCTTGTTATTTCCTTCTACAAACTTGATTCTGTCTATATCAGTTTAATTTTGGGGAAGTACTTTCTCTTCAGCAGCCCCTCAATCATTTTGCTATTGGTTACAATCCGGAAACATCCAAAAGCTTGTTGTCTTGTGATTTTCTGCACAATTTTGACATGCAAAGAAGACAGTTTGACTTAAACTTCTGTGCAATATCATTACCATGCATGTGACAATTTATCCTTACTTGAAAGGTCAAAATCAAAGCTACGCATGCATTATACAATTCAGCATAATTTCTATGTTATTATAAAGGTTAACAAATCTCTAAAAAACAAAAAATTGTGATTAAATGATAGCCATCTACTATTTAATCATTTAGTTATACATGTTGTTCTGATAACAAAGAATTACCAAGTCTTGTATAGAGTTCTAAAATATTGTAGCCATGCAAATGTAGGTGGTAACAGGAAAAGAAAACTGGGGTATTGGATTTTGAGTAAAGTTATTACCTTTGGTAGATCCCATTTTTTCATTTGAAGTGCTTTCCTTCTGCAGCTTCTTCTCCGGCTCATCATAATTAGCTCTCCGAGTGTTGGTGCGCTTCTTATCATGTCACTGGCAAAATCTTCATGATCAAAATCTTTGGCTCCTACTTCTTGAGTACATGAAGTTTCTTTTTCAAAGTTCTCATTCCTTTGAAGGAAGCCACACTGAGGTGCATGCAGAGGAAATAGGCTCTCTAGGAAAGTAGCACCAATTGGACTTGACCTGCCAGTTGCATAGCTGCTTCTGCTACTATCTGTCTCCGAGGAGGCTGATGGTACAAGACAATTTGCATCAAATGACTCGTCTGCTTCAAATGTAAAAGCTTCAAGGTCTAAGCTACTTGTGCTTTCACTGTCATAACTGCAGCTTCCTTTGTCTTTGTCATCGTGGCCAAAGTTGCATGCAACGGAAAAACCTGAAGATGATGCTACGTGAATGAGTATTTTCTCTGGTTTTGGAAGCACAGGATGAACTGATACATCTGAGAAATTAGGAAGGGGTTTTCCTGGTTTTTCTTCCCAGACAAATGGAACTGAGGCAATTAGCTTGAGAGGAGTTTGAGGGAAGTGGCCAACTGAAGAGACATTTGCCTCTGGCTTCCAATCTTTCTTAGGTATTCCTGGCTTTACTTCCCATATGAAAGGAACTGAAGGTGGTTCCCTCACATGCTTTTTCTTTGCTGTTGCATTCATTTTTCATTGCTTTGTTGCATTTGCAGTGAAGTCCTTTTTATAGTGTTAGTCTCTGTGAATATATAGGAGTGGTTTAGTACCAACTTTTGTTAACTGTACCATTTTGTTTTCTAAGAGATTAGGCATACCTACCCTCTATTCAAGACCTTCTTGCTATGGAGCAAGTTGACTTGGAATATTGCTTACCAAACTTTAGGATCCACAGGGTCAAGGGGCATTTTTTTGTCCTCCATATTTTCTTTTTCATATTCACTCTTGTTGGGTAAAAACACACAAAAAAAAATGATTTTGATATAATGATAAGGCTTAAATTAGAAAAAAAACTTACATTAAATTAAATTTAGGAATGATTAGGCTGAAATTATTTTAATGTTGTGTCATGGTAAAACACTGCTCATGTGTTACAACCCTTCCCTTACCTTTACTAACAGATAGAATAAACTAATCTAAGAACATTACTGTTAAACGATTTGAAATCAAATCTTCTTTTCACACCACTACAAATATGAAAATATTGACAATGCCGAATAATGTTTTCAGGTAAAGTAAAAATAATAATTTTTTGTTCTCTGAATTTAATTCACATACTCAGAGGGGGTATATTTATCCTTTCCTTTCGTTGATGGGGTGTAGGAAGTAATTGATGGTGTGTAGGAAGCAATTGTCTTTTGTTGCTTTGAAATTGGGCCGCTGTGAAGCCCATTATTAAAAAACGAAGGGTTTCTTCTTTCAGCACCCCCATAGATATATTCCGGAAATGCTCTTTCGAAATAAAAGGAGAGGTGCCCAAAAACGAACACTTAAACGGAGGGTGATTGTAATTCACTAACGTTGGTACATCGAATTCATTGATTTGGGTCTGTCTTTTATTCAAAGGCGAGAGCAAGGTCGAATAGCAGTCGTAACCCCACCAAATTTCGTGTTTCAAACTCTGTTGTTTTTGTAGCTAAGTGAGTACCGATTCCATGGCCTCTAAAAACGAAAGCGACAATTCAACCGATACTTCTCCATCCTCGTAAGCTAAATTTCCATCTTTTTGCTTGCTTTATACCGCATTATCATACCCCAACATGCTTGGGTTGGTGATAATCAAAGGGCTTTTGTCTTCTGTTTTATTTGAAGTGTACCCTATTTTAAGGGCTTCTCTTATTCTCCAAATTCTGTGTTTTTTTATCTTGGTATTGGTGAATTTCTTCTTTTATGAAAAAAGGTGTGATTTTGGGTTCAGTGACATATGTTCAGGTAATAACGGCTGTTGGTGGTTGTATTTTTTTTTTCAGGCCAAAGAACATATACAAAGATCCAGATGATGGGCGGCAACGGTTTTTGCTTGAATTGGAGTTTGTTCAGTGCCTTGCTAATCCTACCTACATCCACTGTATGATTTTCACTTCACTTCATTTGTATGTTTTGATGGTTTGGACTTCATTTAACAATAGTTCAAGCGGTCTAGCTTAGTTAGTAAGTTGTGTAAATCCTTAATTTCTACGAATGAAAAAAATTCTTTATTTGGAAAGCTAGAAATAAGTTGTGAAAAATGGATGTTGCAATTAATTGGGATTCTGATACAATACAGCTTATTTAGGGCAAGATTAGGCAATTTGGCTTCTATTCTGCATAAAATAATTTGTTGGGGGATAAGATTTTGAATTGTTGTCATGGTTGGGTTTCATTGTGATTCTTGATATTGCGGAAACTTGCATACAGATGCAGCTGATGGAGCCACAACTGTGGTACCTGAAATCCTTGATGTTGTGGCCACAATTGTGGTTGCCATCCCTTTTCAAAATCTGGCAGAAATATGTTTTAGGATTTGACAGCTTTCTCCATTGATGTTTTCTTTTATCTTTGTTGTTTTGTGTTTTGCCTTTATTTGAGTAGGATTCCTCTTTCTCGTAACTCTGTAGTTTCTACTGTCTTTATCAAATTTCTTTTTCACATTTTTTAAAATGTGGCATGTTTGGTCTTGTGTGTGTGTGATTTACTTTTGTAGTTTTTATTTTACCTTATTCTTATATCTGTTGCTCTTTTAACAGATTTGGCTCAGAATCGATATTTTGAGGATGAAGCATTCATTGGATACTTAAAGTATCTTCAATATTGGCAGCGCCCTGAATATATTAAATTTGTTATGTAAGAATCATCTTCGAATAAGGGATTATGTAATGCAAATCTACTTCACACATTCAGTTGTAAATTTTAGTCTAGGAGGAATTCATGGAATTTAACAGTCGATGTTTGGTTCTGCCCACTCTTAGTTCAGTGATGTTTTGGTCTGACCTAGCTGGATTGCTATCCTGATTTAGTCATGTTCTATGAATGCTAGGTATCCTCATTGTCTTTATTTTCTTGAGCTGCTTCAGAATGCAAATTTTCGCAATGCAATGGCACATCCTACCAATAAGGTACATGGCAGTATCTGTTTTCCCTAGTATAAAATCATGCTTTCTCCTGGACTTCATTCCTCCTTTGGTACTACTTTTGGACTCAAATATAAGCAAAATAATTTAATTTTACATTGAATAAGATTGTTAGATAAGTTCATGATTTCATAAAATAAATAGGTATATTTTCTAAATTACCCCCATTCATATATATTGGAGATGGAGCTTAGATTTAAACATAGGGGTATTGTTTGAGAAAATAACATTGAATAAGGTTGAGTTAGTTGGAATTTGTTTATATTTATGTTCACGAATCGTTGCCTTTTTTCTGCTTATATTTGAGGCCAAGAGAATAACAAATTTTGCTTGTTACTGTATAAAATGAAACAAAGGTGGAGGTGATTCCTTGAGTCATTCTGCTTGAACAATCTCATTGTGGGGGAATCAACAATCTTTTGTTGTATTGTGATCTGAGGTGATTGGTATTTATAAGAGTAGGTTTAATGCCACCCTGATATTTATATATATCATGCGTCACTAACAGATTACAATGACCTGCATTACTGCACATCTTTGAAATAAATAACCGAAAATAGTTGCCTTGCTTTACTTGTATCTCACGGATTGTCCAAATACCATTTGTCTCTGTATTTTAGGAGCTGGTACATAGACAACAATTCTACTTCTGGAAGAACTATAGGAACAATCGGCTAAAACACATTTTACCAAGATCACTTCCTGAACCTAATGGCACATCTGCAGTTCCCGCTCCCGTTTCAACTCCAGCTCAGGCACCTGTATCTGCACTACCACCAGTACCTGCTACAAGCGTTGCTGTGACATCAACACCTGCTCAAGCTCTTTCTCCTATGTCATATGGTATGCCCCCTGGCTCTGGTCTAGCTAAAAGTGACATGAGGAATCCTACAGTTGACAATAGAAGGAAGAGAAAGTGAGTGTTTAATACCTCATGTAAATTGATTATAAAAACAATTCAATGTGGTTGGATAAGGCAATCAGTTTGTTATTCCTGCTTAGTTGAGAGATGGAAGTGGGGACAATGATAGAGCTTTGTTTTTATGCAAGTTGTTTTTGTTTTGTCATTAAAAATTAGTTAATGTTCAGTTGGGCCGAAAAGTTCTTATTGAAAATCCATATGCAGTTAGTCAAAACTCATTATTTTTATAGAAATGATTTGTGAGATGATTTTTAGTTGGCATACTACCTTTGATGGTTTCTACTTAATTTCTTTTGTTATAGTGAAGAAAAGGAATAGAAAGATGACGAGTGTATACAGATAATAAATCTTTGGCTTATTCTAGAGTAACTATTTTTGGCGACAGTATTCCTTCATTTGTTGGCAGTCTGAAGTAAACTTCTATAGTCATAATTAATAACACTCTTAATATTAAAAGAATTTTGACGGTCTTTAAATGAGATTTCTGTATGCTTAATTTTGTGAGAGAACCAATTTTCTCTTCAAAACAAGTGTGTTCTCTTTCTAATCTATCGTACTCTCTTTATAGTCTACATGATAAGTCTCGTTTTTGCCATCCTTTGCTCTTTTTTTACTGTTTGAAGTTTTAAAAATGATTGCACTTTAGAAGTGTGAAGTATAATTATTGATTGAGTATTTGGGTTGTCAAAATCTCAAACTGTTTTAATCATTACAAATTTACACTTGTTAGTTTTTAATAATTGCCTTAGACCCTCATTGCCAAATGGTTACCCCTCCTAACAGCTATTTGTAATGCATAGTAACCATTGATGTTCATTCTCTTTTAACTGTCAACTAATATTAGCTATCCATTTGTAACTAACATTGGGAAAGTTAGTTAGAATGGGCGGTATTAATAACAGTGCGATGTTGTATTTGGGTTTATAAAAGTGCGATTTGTGATGAGTTAGCAGATAATTCTTTTTATACATTACAGGGACGGGGTGCCTTTATTATTTACTTAGTCCTATGCCATGCATTTTCTTCTTGGTTTTCAGAAAATTTTCCTCGAAAGCAATTCCAATTTGTTTAGTATTGTGACTTGATGAGCTTCCTATATAGTTGTTGCCAAATAATAAAGGATACCTTGTTCTCCTAGATAAGTGGCGTGTGAACATATTCAGAGATTTTATCACATGTATTAATACGCTTTACTGTTTTTTTTTTTTTTTTTCAATATTTTAATTTTGAGATTTATACTCTTTACTTTTTCCATTCTTGTTTTTTAAGTAACTATTCGTGACGATTTAATGCTTTTGCCCACCACAAATACTCGCTAACTTTTCCATCTTGTTTTCGCAAAATATTCCATGTGAACCGTCCTATACCTAGGGTTTTATTTAGCCAAACACATCATGTGACGGTTATCGTTTTATAACTTTAAAAGTGATAATTTCTTATCTAAAATGTAATAGAAGCGAAGACATATCAAATATCTATGAAATAAATTTTATAAAAGTGATAATTGACATGTCACATATCTATTAAATAAGTAAATAAATAACTGATATTTGACCATTTAATTGGATATTTAGTACTTAAAGAACGAGGAGTTAAATACAGCTTCTTAATTGGAAAAAAATAAATTATAAATATAAAATTCCTCGAAAAAGTCAATTTTACTTATATTAGTTTAAAATCATTACTTCATTTAATTGATCGTCGCATCCAGTGACAAGCACAACCGGAAGTAGAGAAAACAGTTTATTTAATAAATATTACCATTGTGTAATATACGATTTTTTATATTGGAGTCAATATAAAAATTTAAGGGATACAGAAGTAAAATATTCAATATACTTTTATGCAATTTTGGAAAATAATGGGTGTAGAGGTGCATGTAGAACGTAATTGTAATAATGTGATTGTGTAAGCCACAGCTAAGAACTATTCCCCAGCAGTAGAGATGATGATAATGACTAACTATCACGGAAAAATCTTAAGTGCTAATATTATCAATTTTAGGACTGCACGACGAAAACAATGATGAAATAAAGTGTAGCAAACGAAAACTATGAAACCAAATCCCAAGCACAACCAGATTATATTACAAAGTTGGCATGCTCGATTGCACTGCAAGTGCAAAAGGCAACAGTAAATGCCATAAATACAGAGAGAGGCAATTTGTCTGTGCCTGTGCCCCTCCAAACTTTTCATTATTATTATTACTAGAGATTGGATCCTTGAGGAATATGGTTTTGGAAGGAGAATACGTAAGTTTAAGGTTTCTCCAAATCATGAGATATACATTATGATACAACATTAAGCTGGAACAGCTTCTGGCACTTTGCCGTTGCTTGAGGGTAACAAGCTATCATAATATTCAACCAGCACCTTCCATCCACCAGGGCACATAAATCCATCTGGAGGACTTTCCTTATTCCTTGCAAGTGTCCGCATCTGAAAATGCAAGCAACGCTTGTTAACATACTACTACCAATATGAAAGAACATCATTTAATGCAAGGTTTGGTATTCAGAGAATAAACACACCTTTGTGCCTGAGATGAACAGGAAGTCCTGAGGCCTTGAAGGGTCAAAGAATGCCATTTTACCCTGAGTCTTGTCATATGCAGCAACCTGCAAAAGAATGCAAATGGTCATCACCACATACATCCAAGAGGCCTAAGTGAACTTCACTTCACTCATTATTAGTGAGAATGCAGATTCTGAATCTCAGTTACCCTGAAAGGAAGAATGTTCAGTCGTTCTAGTCCTGGTGCCATGCTCAATACTTTCTTCCCATGGTCAGCATCATACAGATCTCTTTTCTCAACTGGATGGCTCATGCCTGCAGGGTCACGACCAACGATGTAGAAGTTAGCGCCTGCATTTATCCTAGCCTTTGCATGCCACTGCACCTCTGTGGGTCCAGCATAGTGCATGGGAGAAGGGAATATGGATACCACAGTTGTCTCTGGATCAAGAACACCATCCTCCAGAACCTAAAGAAAGAACAAATTGATACAGGTGAGTTTTTCTGTTGAAGAAAACAATGCCAATTAGGAAGACAATAAAGCCAATGTGTGTGTGTCAAGAAAAGTTACAAACCAACGGGATTAAAATCCAATAGAAAAGGCAAAGAAAGTGAAAAGCTTCAACATGCGACTTGGAAGTCACATTTTCCTATACAAGTGTTTGGTTTATTAAACACACCTTTTCATGTTGTTTCATTCTCCAATCAAGTGGGACATCATCAGCTTTGGTATAGCCTCCCAGTGGATGAAGCAAGAGAACAGGATTCTTATAGCCCATCTCAAGAAGCCGCCTTCGGGTGTCGGTCATTAACAAAGCATGGCCATTGTGAACAGGATTCCGGAGCTGGAAGGCAAATACAGCATCAGCATTGCGCCTTTCGAACTCCGAACGAAGTTCTGCAGGGGACAGTCGAAAATGATCAAGTCCATCATTGTACTTGATGGGTTCAAGGACCTCTAGGTCACCCCCAATCAACCAATTTCCAGCATTGGTTATTGTTTGTTCAACATAAGGTAGGCCAGAGGCAGTTGTTCCCCAAGTTCGGGCTATTCTTTCTTCTTTAGGGTGCTTATAAATTTCAATACTGGAATAACCAAAACAAAAATGTAAGTCATAAGAATGGATGATAATAATACAGTTAAAAAGAAAGAACGTAGAATAAAAAGCACACATACAGATTTTACTAACATGCACACATATCAAGCTGTTCAAAAAATTCAACTTCAACAGTAATAGCAGACCAAATTATTCAGGGAATGATTGTGTTATTGACATTTGACAAATCCTACGTGTGAAACTCCTATTTATATTCAAAATACAGGTCTCTAGAAGTTTGTCAAACCATATTATGTCGGGTTTCGTATCAATGTTAAATTGAATATCTCAATTATGTACATGTTTTTGGACAACAATGTCTTAATACGGATCAAATGGATAAGGCACACAAACTTCATTGTCCAGGAACCTATACCAACATGCCTTCAAACCTAAGAAGCATGAATAAATCTGTTAATCCGGGGATATTTTTGGATCAAGAATGTCAAAATACAATCTGCTGTCGTGTATTCTGGGACCACACAAGGGGGAAAAAACCCACAAAGCCGTATACATATGTCCGTACAAGCATTATATCTATTGAATACCTTTCATTTACGGCAAACTATTGAAATTTTCATATCCTCGACTCGATCTTCTTACGTTAACTTTTCCAATAAAAGTCACCAAGTTGAAAGCAGAACAATATATATAACCTCAACAATATTGGATTGACATGAATAACAATAATGATGAAACTATCAACAAAATGGAGACAACGACAGTAGTGGAAACGGTCTCAAATTCCACTACGGCATTCTACAAGTGATTGACTATTCAACCAATAGCATCACAATACAAAAAGAACAGGAATTGACCAAAGAAACAAAAACACATACGGAAATCCTAATCCCCAACATATTCGTTCCCAATTTTCGCATATGCCCCTTTCCCTCATAAATCAAACTCAATTGCAATAAAAACATCAGTTGTCAATAGTTTACCATTTAAACTGCTCATAAGAAACATATCAGACATACATATATGAGAAGCGCACAACAACATAACATTGTGTCAGAAGCAACTTTTTTGTACCACTACCTACTTTCTTCACAGTTAATACTCTGAATTTCATGTTTTTCTCATACCATTGTAAAAAATAATAATAAGGGTGTGATTCCCATAAACTCAAACAATCCATCAGAAATAACTCTGAGTAGAACTCAATAGGACTTACTAAAAAACAGTTATATAGAAGTCAACATACCATACATGACAATGACAACTTCTGATCAAATAACAGTGTGTCAAATATATCAAATCACGTAAGTATATTCTAATTAAATGGAGAAAAAAAAAACTCCATCTTCCCCTCCTCTCCAATCACATAAAAGAAAATAAAACCTACTTGATTATTGATGAACTAAGCACAAGAAGAAAAATTGAAAACCAAACAGCACAAGGCAGAAAAACATGCTAATTGAACATGAAATCAACGCATGATGTAACAAAAACAAAAGAAAAGCCAGATGAAGGGGAGATGTCAGTGTCTTACTCATTGAGAATGGCAACGGGGTCTCCTTTGGAATCGAAAAGAGCAACTCTTTTGCTATCCCCGATCAGATGCTTCTGCGCATCATCGATGGCGAGGACGATTGGCACCGACATGTTGACGATAGAGCCATCGCCGAGTCGGAGTGAGTTGAAATGAAGCGTTTGGAGGAACTCGGCTTCCTTCATGAAGCCTTTGAGGGGTGTGGCCCATCCTTCACTGAGGACGTGAACCCACTGCAAGTCGATTCTCGAAAGCTTGATCCTCGGCAACGACAGCGCCTCACCCTTCTTCAAATCTCTCTCCGATTCCCTCACCACAAGCTCAACCAGCTTCCCTCCGTCAGGTTCGATCAAGCCGCTCGAAACACGCAACCCCACTTGCCTCCTCGCCCTGAAACTCACACAGGTGTTGACTTTCGGAGCAGCGGCGAAATGGGTGTCGAAGGTTTTAGAGAGAGAGTGGGAGGGGAAGGAGGTTTGGGTGAAAAAAGTGGCCATGGACGCCATTGAAGTGAGTTGTGTTGTGTTGAGGACCCTTGTGAGAATGTGCTTTATAAAATTAACAAGGAGGAGTTAGTGGAGATGGAGGGGCAAAAGGGTAATTAAAGGAGGCCCCAAATTGTGAACTTGCTTTCTTACTGTGATTGATGCTGATCGTAACAGACAACCTGGGTTGCTCAGAAACGATGAGTTTGGGATTTTATATATAAAGGGGTTTCGTCGACAGAGACTGGTTCAAGAGGATGAACCTAGACACTTCATTTTTAACACATGTGGGAGCGAGATAGTTTTGTCTTCGCATTTTCATTTTCTTTACTTTTACCAATTAATATATTAATTAATTGCCATCCTTGTGTTCTGTGCATTGCTGATCTGTTTCATTACCTCAGAATCTCTTCTTTCTTTATTTTTTTTTTTTTTCCTGTCAAATAATTAATTCATACTCTTTCCATATTTTAAGAGTGTTATTAGTAACTTTTAACTAATTTTGCCTTCATAAGCAAAAAATAAGGAATTGAATCAGTTTTTTCTTCTCAACTTTTGAATTTATGCTTTATTAACAGTATGCAAAACAAGCATTTCTTTTTTATTTTTCATGTTGTCATTCAATTTTCCAACTATTTTACATTTTTGTTATCCTTTAATTTTTTTAATGAAGTAAAAATGACACTACTTTTGAAAAAATTAATAGCAAAAATTATGTTATTTTAATTTCATTTAAAAAATTTATGATACCTTATCATCCGTTAGAAAATTGATGAAATTGTGAAGATCAAAAAATTAGTGATAAATATATATATATATATATATATATATATATAATTATTATTATAGTAATTAGATGATAAAATATATAATTAAATGCGTAAAGAGGGTAGCATTTGACCATTTTGAAGTGTCAATGATAGTTTTAACATTTGAATTAGTTTGAAATGAACTTGAACAGTGAACACGTGGGTCCTTTATTAACTATGATAATAAATGGTTGGTGGCACGCAAATTGAAAGATTGGCCATAATTAGTGGCCGGAGCGAGGCGGCAAGTGTTAGCCAAAGCCAATTTGATAACTTTATCAATAACCAATATCCATTAATTAATTATTAATAGTGATTTACTTACTTTTGATTAGCAAGTAAAAAATCATTAGTTTTAAATTAGCGATTTTTTCTAAAGGGAAACATTTATCAGATAAAATGTTTAATATTTTTTTTTTTCAGAAAACTTATAAAAGATATTAAAATTATTCGAAGTGCATCCCAAGTTAAAACATAAAAATGAAAATTGAAATTAATCAAATAAAAATGATTTTTTTTTGCTTTTTTTAAATTGATTTGATAATTTAAACAATTTGGCCAACAGTCGCCACTGCATGCACCACTAACCTTAAGTGACAGATATGCTACTACTGTTTTGCAACAATCAACATGTAATTGAATCCATTTAAAAGCAAAGTCAAACGGATTGGAATTAATTCCATTTTCAACTTTTCAATCATGCTAGAAAGAATAACAATAATGGGACATAACGTTGAAAAATACAACTACACATTCTCTATTTGAACACACCCAACAACATTATACAACAACAGAAACGCCTTTTCCATTATCAAAATCTCAAAACAGTGAAAACCAAAATATCCTCATTCTATATTTATAATAATTAAAAAGCAAAGTTATAATGGTGCTGCATGTCTCTTTTACTTATTAATGGACATACGCGTGAAAAAGCACCAAACCAAACTAATTGACTAAAAAGGTGGAAGCAGCCATATACATACCCTACATGTAACATGTTAATAAACTTTACAGAAAATGAATGAATATTATGCAGTGTAAATGGTTTTACCTAAACCTCTCATATTATTGAATGAGAAATGTGGCTGAATTTTGGGGCTTGGAGTGTCCCTCTCGCAGTTACCTTGAATCTTCTTGATTTGAAATAGCAGATTCAAAAAGTACACAACTTCTTTGTGTGGGGTAGGTGTCATAGAATGAATACACAGACAAGGAAAAAGTGACCTCATTCCTAATCTCATTACAAGAACAACATGAGTGAACGTTCCCTCCTTCACGTCCTCATTCATTCAGTTCACCATTATCTAAATTCCAACTGTTTCTTTTTTTATTTTTTGGACTCTCCAAGTCTTCGTGTGCAGAACAAACACTTCCAAATCTTGAAAGTTTGAATATCCAATTTTTTTTGTTTAAAATTTGGCGTCTACTTAACAGCATTCAATGCTGTCAGAAGCATTACTTAGAATTAAATAAGACTTTTTTTCTCTTGTAATTTTTAATTTTAATTTCTAAAATGGGTATAAAAAAATTTATTTATTAAAATGGGTAAATTTTGTCACCTAGATAAGTATAATTTCAAACTGGTTAAAATAGAAGTGAAATGCTGGCGATTTTAATTAATGATATTAATTAAAATTGTTTCTCTTTCTTCAATTATTTTTTAATTATTTGATACTATAATCCTTAAGTTTAACAATTAACAAAATAAATAATAATTATATAATAATAATTAACAAAACTATAACATGAATATTAAGAAATATAAATTTATTTAAATTAAAATAAAATAACATAATGATAATAATAATTTTAATTAAATTTATATGAATTTAATTTAAATAACAATAATAATAAGAATAATTTCATACAAATTTAATTTAAAAAATAATTATTATTATTGAATTTACTTATTTTTAATTATTATTATTATTACTATGTTATGTTATTTTAATTTAAAAATAATAATAATTATTATTATTAAATTCATATGAATTATTATTATTATTATTATCATTACGTTATTTTGTTTTAATTTAAAATAAATTTGTATGTCTTAATTTTTTATTACAGTTTTGTTTTTGACTAGTTTGAAATTATGGAATTTGCCTATTTTGATAAATAATTTTTTTTACCCATTTTGGAAATTAAAATTGAAAAATACATCAAAATGAGAAAAAAAACCATTAAATAAGGTAGGATTTTCTTGTAAGGTTATAGATATTGTGTTATCTTACTCCATATTCTCCCACTTCCCTTTTAAGTGTGATTTATTTTTTTATTTTTTTTCGAGAAGACACAAAATGTAATCAATTTTATTAATTTTCATAAAATATTTATAAAAATATTTCATTTAATTTTATTCATTTAAACATTCTAATATATATATATATATATATATATATATATATATATATATATAT
>Ga0099824_1000391_pt1 | contig 49866 bp, 23 predicted proteins | sample SiratrowhiteBW_FD_76837 | JGI IMG/M metagenome (GOLD analysis project Ga0099824, IMG submission 76837) | Root nodule microbial communities of legume samples collected from California, USA - Siratro white BW | ecosystem: Host-associated > Plants > Roots > Nodule | place: USA: California... | reverse complement strand
CTTGCATATTATACAAACAATATCAATATTTTATAAGGTAAATTAAATCGTACCCTTGTACCACTTGTTTGATGTCATTACTTGGCTTCTTATGCAGTGAACAAAACCAGATCACAGTTTTATTCACAAGACAAACAACCATTAGTTGCCAATGGCTCCTAAAATAATGAATCCATTATTGATGTTCTCAAAATTAGTTGAAATAAAAAATATCAAGATTAGTAACTTACGATTGAATAATTGGGGCAAAATAAATGCTCTTTCTGGATTCTCCAATCCAATTTTGTATATAATTTTGGCATTCCAACTTCTTATTTCCAGTCATTTGTATGCTTTGTGGCTCAAGAAATTCATAGATACCAGAATACCCTGAGTTATGAGCTAATTTGTTTATGTACCTGCATTGTTAATATATTGAATATTAGTAAAAACATATTAAGAAATGTAAAAATGTGTAACTCTAAAATATACTTACATCATCCAAAACTGAATAACTGTAATGTTTAACATTTGGGATCCCATGGCGATTTCCATTATATCATTCATGTATACGTAGAGTGGCATACCACCATTGTTTACACCAAATACTCTATCATCCCACAAAATTGGACAAGGTGAATCATACATGATGTGAGAAAGCCTAAACAACTCCTGAATTGGATTCACAAATGTTTGTTGCTGTTGGTATGGTTGCGGGTCAGGACTTGGTGATTTCTGTTTACTCCCAGTATCCTATAATAGAAAATAAAAAAACTAAATATATTAATTTAAACAAAATTAAGTGTTAATTTAAATAACATGAAGAGAAATGATGACAATCATACCTTATGTTTTTTAGAAATGACCTTTAGGAGATGTGTAGACCATGTAATAAATGTACCGAGTGCCTGCCCCACAAATCTAATCTCTGATGTGGACTTTGGCACCTCGGCATCAGCAACTTTAACTTTTTTAACGACTATATACAATTGGTAAAATAAATTAAGAATGACATTTCTTATTAATTTGTTTTATTCATTACTGCAATTTATTCCCTCCATTCTTTTAGTTTTCAATTGTCGAATTTTTAATTTTTATTTATTTATTATTTCCAAAGTTTAAAACAACATTAACTATTCTTTTATTAAATATATTGTTATCTTTGATCAATTTAATATACAATGAAAATAAAAAAAGGTAAAATAAGGAGCTTCGATTTTTACATGGAAATTGTAAAGACGAAGACAAACAAAGGAGTAAAATTTACATTGAATCTCATCAAATTATAAAATATGTATAATAAAACTATGCTTAAAAAAATATGTGCCATAAAATTGCGTTAAAAATATATTACCAATATTCCTTGTCTATCTTTTAGAGGATGTTTAAATTTGTGTTGAAACATTCAAATCAGATTTTTATTAAATATTGTATCAATATATTTAATATACTTTTTAAAATTCAAATAAAATTAATCTCAAATTTCAATTAACATAAAAATTACATGGATATTATTTTTCAACACCAATTTTCTTAAATCTATCATACATTATTTATTATTTAGAATTTAATGACACTATTTTAGAATTATAATTTTATATCTAAATGTAGAACAATGGTTAGTGAAAAACTCCTGAAAGTGTGATGATATTCGTGTAACATGATAATCATATATAACATTTGTTATAATTATAATTGATGTTGTATGTACTATACAACATTTATTTACAATTATAATAGATGTTATATTTGTTATACTACATTGGTTCATTAAAACTTAAATTCTAATTAATTCTCTTTTCTCTTATTCTTTTCCGTGTTAGAAATAATAAAACTCTTCCCAGTCTTATTTTCTTTGCAAAAGTAAAATATCTTTTGAAGACAACCTCATTCTTTTACATATTCTTATCCATATTTGTATAACATTTTCCTCTTATGTCAATTCCAGTTCCTTCATCATCTATCTTTCACATAAAAAATTCCACCCTTTCCTTCATCATTTCTCACATTCTTTTCATCTCTTGAATTCGTTTTTATTGTTATTTTTTACCAGTCTCTTCTTCTACTAGCTCAAGTAAAAGATCTACTTCTCAACTCGCTCCTCATATAAGTTCTTTTACAAAAATAGTGTAGATTTACCTGTAAATTACAAATATAGACAGATTTTAAAAGATTACATAATTGGGTAAGTTGTGTGTGGGAGCACATTTTAGGATGAAGAAGTCGTGTTTGGTAGCATGACCTTTGTATGCAGTGTTTTTTTTATAGAAATTCGTGTGTGCAGAGACGATTTTTTGGAATTTTTTTTAACCATCTGAAGTCGTGCTAAGAAGCACTACTTCTACATTAATTTTTTTTTTGAAAAAAAACTCTTAGATTTACACTTTATTATGGCTTATGGATTTTTTCTCGCTGTACAAAATGTTCATGCAATATTATTTTATATTGCTTTGCCAGCCTAGTATGGGAACAGATAACCTTCAAAAGTTATATTACATGCAGCAAAATGACGTCATACATGAAGGGAACAATACCTTACAATTGTCCAATACAATAGGATTGAACACACTAAAAATAGAAAAAGAAAGTATATTCGTGAACAATAATTAAACACCCATGAAATATATGAAATTTTTTTTCTTATTCTATTATATTTTTGAAGTGCTCCGTCCAGTTTGCGGCTTCCTCTGCTTAGATCCTAGAAAAAGACGTGTAGGGGTATGTTAGTTCATGTTCAAAAACTATAAAAGAAAAGACCACATTCTTTGATCTCTGTTGTAATATTTTGTTAAGTCTTTCGTGCAAAATCTTGATTTATCTTATTTTCTTAAGGATTTGAACATGAACTGACATACCCCTACACATCTTTTTCTAGGATCTAAGCAAAGGAAGCCGCGACTTAGACAAAACACTTCAAAAATATAATAGAATAAGAAGAATTTTTTTATATATTTTATGGGTGTTTAATTATTGTTCAGAATATACTTTCCTTTTCCATTTTTAGTGTGTTCAATCCTATTGTATTGGACAATTGTAAGGTATTGTTCCCTCCATGCATGATGTCATTTCATTGCATGCAATGTAATTTTTGAAGGTTGTCTGTTCCGTACTAGGCTGGCAAAGCAATATAAAATAATATTGCATGAACATTTTGTACATGAGAAAAAATCCATAAGTCATAATGAAGTGTAACTGTTATTAAGAACAAATAAGAGATTCTTATTAATTACTCTCAAGTACACATTGATGATTTATACAGCTACACCCTAAAACATCAAACAAATTGTAAAACGTTGTTATGTAGAACCTTAATTTTGTTAGGCTTGGACCTTTTGGGTCTCGTAGGCCTCTTTTGTCTTTGTTAACTGTGAGGGTCTTTTTTTCATAAAAAAAAGTTAATGTAGGAGTAGTGCTTCCTAGCACGACTTCTGATGGTTAAAAAAACAAAAAACTTCAAGAAATTGTCTCTACACACACAACTTTGTATAAAAAAAAAAAAACTGCATACTGAGATTGTGTTACCAAACACGACTTCTTCATCTTAAAACGTGCTTCCACACACGACTTATCCAATTGTGTATTTTTTTAAAAAATTTGTCCATATATATAATTTGCAAATAAATCTGCTTCACTTTCTAAAAAAAACCCTCATGTCACTAGTCCCCTTTTTTGCCTCCTCCTCTATAACAAAAAGGAGGTTAATAATTTTGTAATTTGCTTTTAATATGTAAAAATAATTTAGTAATTTTTATGAATTTGGCTTGGGAGGAACATATGGAGAAGGGTGTCTCCTTCTCTTCCTCTTCATTATTCAAACCCATCATCATCCTTCCCTAATATCACATGTTTCATCAAAGATAAATAATTAAAAAATTATATTTTTATTACAAAAATTGTATAATGTTATTATATTGTTTGCTGTAATACGTATATATTTTTGTTTGGTAGTGTTATATTGCTGGTCTTGTGTGAGAAAGTGTAAAAAAGAAAACAATAGATACATGTAAGTTAAAAATATTTATTAAAAATAATAATATCACATATTAAATTGTCATGGACCACAAACTAAAGTAGAAAGTGAAAATATATTATATCACTTATAATCTATAATTAATATAAAAAGGACCTTTTAATATTATTTTATGTTAAAATATTAACACATTTCATTTGTTAAGTAAATATCCAATATAGTATATTCATTTTTTACATTGATTATCAATATAATATATTAATGACTTCTACATGGATTTTAAAATTAATATAGAATTTTCAAAACAACTGATGTAAAAAATTCATTTTTAATAATATAAATTACAATAATTTTACATCATTTTTAGTAATATAAATTACAATACATGAATTCTTGAATTATATATAGGTGAGTGAAAACATTTAATTATAATAATTAGTTGTCCATTATTTTTCTAACTCAATAAATTAGTCCAATAATTAAAGAGGTGTATTGCTAGAAGAACTTATCTCCAACATGAATCTAAAAGATAGAGAACACACCCTTCGTTATTGAAGAAGAAATTTAGGAGTTGATTGATATAAAAGTATGAGATGAGTCCTTTCAATAGTTGTTTATAAGTAGGTGTAAATCTTATCTTACAAGTCGATTTTATAAAATTGAGTTAGACTTAAAATTTACGATATGATATTAGAGCCTATTCTTGGACCACCCTTATTTATTAGTCTCACAAATGAGTTGAGGAGTCTCGACGCGTGTTGTCAATCTCACATCGACTAGAGATGAAGCATTTCCATAGTTTATAAATTGGTGCAAACCTTATTTTACAAGCCGATTTTATAAGATTAAGTTAAGATTAAAGTCCACATCTTATATACAAGTTGAAGAGTTTCGACATGAGAAAATATGTTACACTTAAAATCCACTTCTTAATAAGTACTATTATTTAAATATTATAACATATAAATAGTACACCTAAACTAAAAAGCAAAGAGAAGGTTATAATTACTAGTATGGAAATAAGAATCATATATTACAAAGGTTATAATTACTAGTATTGAAATAAGAATCATATATTACAATATATATTACAATAGAAAGAAGTATATTATTATGGATCACGCAATATAATTGTAAAAACTAACAATTGTACTACTTGTGATAAATATCCATTAAGTAAAATTAATAGAAAAATAGTGTTTGGTTTGATTTAGTTGGATTTTTTTTTTATTTTTTTTTATTTGGTTAAAATTACATCTGGTTGATTATATTTAAAAATTTAATATATTGAATTTTAAAACTATCTTAAATAGGAAAAGAAAATATCACTCCACTAAAAGTAACTATATACTATTATTTCATAATATAAATTATGTTCCTTTATTTTCTTTATATAAAATATATAATTATATTAGTTATTCAATATTTTTTTAAATTATAGCCTATTCATTAAATATATAAAATAAGTTCTTTTTATTTTTAGTTAAATTTTAAACTACATATCAAATATATAAATAACACATACATGTTAGGCAATATATAAATAAGTGTGAGTCTAAGTCCCACATTGAATAAAAATGAGAAAGTTAAGAAATATATAAGAAAGAAGACCCATAAACTTACTGTCTTCAGGTTTTGGGTTAAAGTGGTGTCATTCTTTTATGTATGTTTGGCCCATTTCTTCTTATTGTGAGATCTCCCGGTTATACCCCTAGGATTCTCCCAACAACCATATATATATATATAATTAAAATTAATATAAATATTTTAATTCATTAAATAAGATATTTAATAAAAAATGTGACCAAACAAACCCTATTTCTACTAGTAAAAATTACGATAATTGAGAAAAATAACGAGTATGAGTCTCGCTCTTGGAAGTTGGTATTTAAATTTATAATATAGCAAATAGTAATAAAAATTATAACAAGTAAACTTTTTACCATATTATTTTATATCTTCGTATACCTCTCATACGCAAAGAAGTATTGTTCAAAACATATATTTTATCCAAATATTAAATATGGCGTCTTTAAGCCTGAACTAGAAATTTTTGTGTCATTTTATTTATTTATTTATTATTTTTACTTTCCATAAAATCATACTAAAGAAACAATTTATGTTCTATCAAATAATTTCATTTTCTCCCTTTTTTTTATTTCATCCCTTGATCATTCTTTTCTAACCGGGAAGTTTTTAAACTAAAATAGAAATGAAAGTGGATGAACAGGTATTATTTTGAGTTTTTGTTGTCATTTTCAACTTAAAAATAACTTTTAAATATAAAATATTTAACATATAAAAAAATTACTCTTGAATAAGAATGGTTTTTCAAGCTGTATCAATATTAAAACACACATTTATAGGTAAATATTCCTACAAATATAACGACATTCCACAGACCGGCCATATGCCTATGATAAGGTTCAAATTAAAAGTTATAAAGAAAAAACACAAAATCACATTAGATAACATTTGACATGAAGAGAAAATTGTTGACTGAATTAAAATGACTTTAGGGAGTCTAACATCAAATTTTGAACATGTCACATGTGGACCATTTGACCTTAGTGCCATGAAGTGAAAGCTATCTTTTAGTTACATATAACCATCGAATTCTAGGGATTTGATGTTACAAAGAAAAATGTCAAATTTTGTAGTTTTGGTCAAAAGCATTTAGGTAAAAAGAAAGTAACTTTACTCTTTTTTTTTCTTTGTGTAACCCTAAAGTGAAATCAACAATAAATTAATGTAAGGTTAGATTCAAGAATGTCTTAAAAAAGATATATGGGTAGGAATGCCTCCTTAACATCTAATGTATAGTAGTCACCCCCTAACAATAGACGCAGACAACTCTCACAAGTTTTTTCTTGCTTTTGAATCTTGTTGCTCATCCATATGAGCGTAGAGTTAATGTTGTGTGAAAGCTTGGTGCATTAGATGTCTGAATAAGAGCGAGAGAAAAATATTGTGGAAGAATTGTCACACAGCGTAAATTTTTTAGATTAAGAATCCATGCATAGGACCACATTAAAACGAATGACATGCGTATATAGGGCAATCAAATATAATAGTGGATTTTAAACAAAGTTTTTTTTGTTCACATGTAATGTTTTGATAAAGTTTGAGAGGAAAATCCGAAATGTGTGTAATTACTTTACGTGCTCCACGAAGTTATCGCTGAATATTAGAAAATGACTTGTTTTCATTAATGTCTTAAGGTTATGAAGAAGTAGATTTTAAGTCTAATTAAACCGATTACGTAGATTTTAAGTCTAATTAAACCGATTACGACTCCTCAACTCGTCCGATAGTGGCTCGATAGGCCCAACAACCTTGTTAGGATAGGCTGATACCATATCAGAAGTGGATTTTAAGTGTAACTCAATCTTATAAAACCAACTTATAAGGTGAGGTTTGCACCCACTTATAAACTATTGAAAGACCTCATCTCTAGTCTATGTAGGAGCCATTTCTAATCAAATGAAACTTAATGGAATTCACCCTAACCTTATATTGAGCATCATCATCAATTGCTTTCGTCACTTGTCTCAAATGAACTTCGCTTTCTCTATATTTGCCATGGTGATTCTCAAATTGGGTTATGACCAAATTCCATTATTTTTCAGTACATTCATGAATGGTCTCTGCCTTAAGGGTGAGGTCGAGAAAGCACTCTGTTTTCATGAAAAGGTGGTTTCACATGGTTTTCAGATGGATCAAGTAACTTACGATATTTTAATCGATGGGTTGTATAAAATTGGAGAAACCAAAGCTGCCATCCAGTTGTTGAGAATAATTGAAGGCCGATCAACTAAGCCAAATGTGGTAATATACACCTCAATTATTGATATTCTATTCAAAGATAAACTTGCAAATGAGGCTTACCATTTGTATTCTGAAATGGTTTCCAAGAGAATTTCTCCTAGTCCTGTAACCTATAATGTGCTGATTGACACATTATGTAAAAGGGGAAAGGCTGAAAGAAGTCAAGAATGTGTTAGCTGTAATGATGAAAGCTTGTGTGAAACTTGATATTTTTACCTTCAATAGTTTAATGAATGAATCTTACTTAGTTAATGAGGTGAAGAATGCTAAACATGCATTCTATGTTATGATCCAAATGGAAGTAACTCCTAATGTTTACAACTACAACATTAGTATTAATAAACTATGAAAGAATAAAAGTGTGGATGAGGCCATCAATCTCTTTCAAGAAATGCATCAGAAGAATATAGTTTGTGATATAGCAACTTATAGTTCTCCTTATTGATGGCTTGTGCAAAAAAATAAACTCGTATTTTTGGTATCTTATTGATGAGATGCATGATACATGACAAAAAGACGAACTAACTTGCAATTCCTTGGTATGGGTTTTATGCAAAAACAATGATCTAAACAAGGCAATTGAATTAATCAAGACAGTGATCAAAAAGAGAATTTGGCCGGTTATAAGCACTTACAATATACTTCTTGATGGAATGTGTAAAGCGGAAAGACTTAATAATGCATAAGAGGTTTTTCGTAGTCTTTTAATTAAAGGTTATCATCCTAATGTTTACACCTATACCATTATGATAAATGGGCTATGTAAAGAGGGTTTGCTTGATGATGCATTGACCTTGTTCTCCCAAATGGAAGACAATGGTTGCATGGCTAGTGCTGTAACTTTCGACATAGTCATCCATGCTCTATTTGAAAAGAATGAGACAGATGAGGCAAAGAAATCTTTTCTCAAAATAATCACTAGACACCTTTTGCACACCTGATTTTCATATCAAATTGTCTTTATGTTGCTATAGAAAAAAAAAAAACCTTACCTTACAAGGCTGGTTTTGTAAGGTTGAGTTAGGCTTAAAATCCACTTCTTAATATAGTATCAGAGCCTATTGTTGGGCCTATCGGGCCGCTATTGAACCACCCATCCATGTAAGTTTCGTGCACGAGTTGAGGAGTCTCAGCATGAGAGGGTGTGTTGGAGATCACATCGACTAAAGATGAGGTCTTTCAATAATTTATAAGGGTGCAAACCTCGCTTTACAAGCTGGTTTTATAAGATTGAGTTACACCCTACACAAAAATCTATTTTACTTTAATGGGTGAGTTGATAATAAATTTTAAAATGTTCACAAAACTTGTACATTAATAAACTAAATTTTTATTTTTATCTTAATGCATGGGATTAATAATTCAAATTTAGATTTTATTTTTTAATTAAGGGAAATAAATTTGTTATGATTTTTGTAAAGAAAAATAAATAGAAACTTGGACACTCATTTTCATAAAGGATCTAAAATAAAGTAAGTGAAAAGTAAAATGTTGTCATTTGTTAAAAGGGTTTGTCTTTTAAACTCAATTTTATCATCTTAATTATATTTCACTATTTCTTTTGTTAGGAAAAACTTATCTTAATGACAACTTCATGATCTCAACTTCGTTGTAAGATAATAAAGAGCATTTTTAAGGACTGCACTTAAGTCATTCTATTTACCATTATTGGTGGCTCTAAATTTATAGGAAAAGCTTAAATAAGTGAAGAGCTAGTAACAAAATAGCATATTATTTTAATATTATTTTATGTTCCTGATTTTCCATTAATCTTGGAAAAAATTAGGTCAATGCTACCTTCATTGAACAAGGGAATGGGTTTGGTAGATGATTTTTCACAAAGAAATTCCCTTACAGTTAGCTAGCAGTTAGTGAAACCACTGAAAATGGTTGCGGCTGTTTCCGATTCGCTCCCTCTCGTTCTTCAGTTAGCCCAGAATGATAGCTATCAAATAATGAGCGTGGTCGAAAACAGATGGGCCCAGCTAAGCAAACATGTTCAATCTGTGATGCCGGTCGAGCCCATCGTTGTGGCCCATTGGAAAGGCCAGAAAGTGGAAGCCCATGCTATTGGTTTCATCCATCACTTAACCTAGACAGCATTTGGAAAATCAAGTTAGAAAAAAATTATTATTTTACTTTATATTTAATACACTTAAATATAAAACAAAACGTGAAATAGGATTAAAACAAAAGAATAAGATGCATAAGATTTTCCCGGAAACCTCAAGTTACAATCAATAATATTGGAATCAATGGAAGAGATTTATGTAACTTGGTTCATCAATCAAAATGTGAGAACAGCACGAACCAACAACGTGACAAGAGCCACATACCATTTTGACATTGCATGATTGAACAATCCATTTTGGAGAGTAGCTTGTTGGTAACAAGCCACGTGGAGTGGGAGCAAAAACATTTGTCATTTGATTGAAATATGGTGCGGCAAAAATCCCTTTCTCAAGGCACAATGTTCTTGTCCGTAACCAAAGAAGTGAAGGAGAAACCTCTTTGGTAGATACGTAATCCAAGGCACACCCACATGCAAATCTGAACGTTCAAGGAGGTAATGATGCCAATTTATAAATAACAGAGGAATGATGTGGAATCCAATCAGCCCCTAGTGTTATAAAACATTATTGTATAGTTGTTTCAATCATGAACCCTATAAACAAGCTCAATCACAACTTCAGTAGGTGTCAAATTTTATATAGGGACACAACTAAGGTAGCAAAAAAATAAAGCTTGAGGAATATTTCCCCCTAAAGTTCAGCACAAAAAATAATGAAATATAGACTAAACCAAATCAACATTTTTGCTGAAAAGTAAATTAAAGAGAAGAATCAAAAGCTGGAATGGTATTATTGGAGAGGAAGAGACGTTGTGGAGTTAAGTAAAGCATCAAACTTTTGATCACGACACATTAGTATTATGAGTGTTACTTCTTTTTCATGCTTTTTTATCTTCTGTCTCTCTTCTCTCAACGATGTACTGCACCCCCACAACCCTTTGTCTCAACGCCTGGCATGTTCTTTCTTCTACATTGTTTCTCTTCTTTTTATTCTCTATCCTCATCAACACCAGTATCTTTTAGAAAAAGATATATTATACTACCAAGGAAGAAAACAGGTGCGTAGGGACCCTCTGTCAAAGGTAAAAAGAGAAAGTTTATATTTAACAAAATATATAAAAAATTTTGCGCAATATTTTCGTCAAATCAGAGTGGCGCAGCGGAAGCGTGGTGGGCCCATAACCCACAGGTCCCAGGATCGAAACCTGGCTCTGATAATGAGTGGCTTTCGTTTTTTTTTTATTTTATTTTTTCTATTTTAGTTTATTTTATTTTTCCTTTTCTTTATTATTTTATTCTATTTTTCTTTTTTATTATTTTATTTTGTTCGTTTTTATTATTTATTTATTATTTTATTTATTATTTTATTTTTTCTGTTTTTATTATTTTATTATTTTATTTTAGTTTTATTTTTTTATTATTTTATTTATTTTCTTTTTATTTTCTTTTTATTTTATTATTTTATTTTTCCTTTTTTATTATTATATTATATTTTTTTAAAAAGAACTAAAAATAATGTTTTTTTTAAAGCATTTATGCCTAAAACACAAATCATTACACGATGACACAATCAAAACATTAATTTGTTGAGCGAAAATATCATTTATATTTTATAGATGGTAGTAATTTCAAAGGTTTTACAAAAAATTGATTTTTATCCCGATTTAATTTCGGTCTAACTTTTAATATGTTCATATCTATTTTACTATTTTACTGTAGTTTAAAAAAAAACATGTGGTACATTTTATCTTTCTTATGTGTACAAAGTTATTTTAGGTACTTGTAAGGTAGTTTATCATCATTATACATCTTTATATTACATATTTTGCTAAAGAAAAAAATATAGAAGAGGGACAAATGAAAAAAAAGGCCAAGACAAAGATAACGACAGAACTAACCAAACATAAAAAAACTACAGCATTAACCCGAAGATAAAGACAAAGAATCAATTAATCATAAGAGGGGTGATAGAGAAGTATCCCATCTTACCTTTTCTTAGTGGAATGATACAGAACCATCTTACCTTGTGAGATTGAATACTAAAAGACAGCATCACCACCTTCTTATTTCATTTTGTTGCTAAGGTATTAATTTGAAATCGACTCTTTCATTGTGTTGTTGCTTTTAGGGAATAATAAGGTGAAGAATCTTTGTGATCTCTACAACATTATGGTTAATGAGAACGCTGTTTTTTATGATGGCATTGTGTTCCGTAAAGGTCTTTTAGGTTTGTCTGCCAATGAAGTAGCATGAGTGGTCAAAACGTCTAATTAAGATGGTGTGAAATGTTGTTTTGTTGTTTGAAATTTTGAAGTGAGCTGATGCAAGACTCAGAGAAGGGATTTATAAGAATCATGAGTGGTACAATAGAGGGGTCTATGAGGGAGTGTGGTATATTTGGCAATAACGATGATGATGAAGAAGGGTACGTAAGAAAAGAGGCCTAGAAAGAGAAAAGAAAAAAAAAACTTGGTCAATTGTTTTGAAAAAGAATGAATCTAAGCTTAAAAATCCCTTCCCACCATGGGACATTTCTCTACTTAGAATAAGGCCGAAGAGTCGTGGGTCCAAATAATGGATATTATGAAGCATTCTCTTAACCAAGAGTCCATACAAATGTTTTCTTCGAAAAAAAAAAAAAATATGAGAAAGATATCGCACCTTCCATTTCCATTTAGAAGATTGTGACAGTTTCTTATGGCAACGTATTTCACAATTAGGTAAATAAATATGTATTATCAAAATATTGTATTTAATTACACACAACTTTATTTTAGTAAAGATTATTAGAGAACTACACTTACATTAGTTAGAATCATCATAAACATCTATTTTTGATCTCGCTGTGATAGTTGCATATTAAGGATTTAAACTTCATATCACAAAATTATAACAAATTTCATGTCCAATGATAAGCATACTTAATGATGCATATTATTTATTATACATGTATTGTTCTGACCTTAAGTCTATTAAAATATCATCTCAACTTCTAAGTAATATGAGATTATTAGATGACTTCCACTTGAGAGAGGTAAGAACACATATATATCTTCATTAACGCAATAACCAAATTGTTAATCGAAAGAATTTTTTTGTGGATTATCATCAAGTCGTGTTTTTAGTTGTTTATTGTCATTATACAAATGAACAACTTGATAAAATATGACATTTTTGAAAATAAATATTTTCCTAGTTTTAATGTTTATAACAATATAATCTTTGACACTTATTTTGTATCTTAGAAAAAAACACATCTTCTACTTCTAAGGTCAAACTTATCTCTATTATTTTGTACGCTAGAAACAAAGCATAGGCACTCAAAAGCTCTTAAAATAGAAAACCCAGGAACTTAGTTATAAAGCAATTCATACGAGCTTTTAAATTTGATAGCAAAGAAGGCAACCTATTGATTATGTAAACAACATGAGAAACAACATATAATCAAAATTGTTTAGGCAAGTTAGAATGAAATACGATGCTTCTAGCAATGTCTAATATGTGTTGATGTTTCCTCTCAATCATAGAATTCTCCAAACAGTTATTAGATCTTATGGTTTAATGCGCTTATTAATATGGTTTTGCACATATATAACAAAATTGGAAAAAAACTGTCTTATTTCACTTTTGTTTTTCATTAACAATATCCAAGTGTCATGGAAAATTATCACCTATAATGAGAAAACACCTATGGCTGTGTATAAATGTGATACTAAAGGATCTCAAATATCTATATGAATAATATCAAAGATAACAATTTCACTATGTGGAAATTAAGCTTGTGTTGTTTTGCAAAGTAGCAATAATCATATATATGTTCTTATCATTGTAATGGATATAAGAATTGTGTTTACAAACTTGTTCCAAGACATGACCAAGCTTGAAATGTCAAATATAAATGTGCTTAGTTTTGTAATTAAAAATATTATTCACATCAGTCTAATAGGTTGTATTAGGATCTATATCTCAAACAATATGGTAAAGGCCATCAATGAGGTTAGTATGTCCAATCATCCTTAATGTACAAATATCACGTATCTATCTGGAATTTTTTTATGTGAGAATAAACATTGAAAACTAAAATGATTTGTAAGCTTTTGAACTGATACAATATTTAATGCAAATTCAAGTATATAAAGCACATTATAAATAGTGAGTCATTTTGTGATGTAGATGGTTCCTACATAATTGACAAAAACATATGTGTCATTTGGTAAATTGATTTTTAGGAGTTTGATTTTGTGAAAACTGATGAAGGAATTTTTCATGCATGTAACATGGCCTGTGACTCTTGTGTCAAGAATCCAAGAAGAATTTTTACCTTTTTTATTTTGTTGTATAAACGACTCAAATAGTTTTTATTTGTTTAACTTTGCCTTCTAATCATGTAAGGTTTTTAATAGTTGTTATACTTGTTCTCGGTATGATTCAATTGTAATTGTTCTTTTTCCACAAATTGATGAGGCTTGGTTTCAGTTCCAGGTTGGTTGATGTCAAGTCCATATCTTTACTTAATCCATGGAGGATAACTGCGCTTTGAATAAAATTTATTTGTTGTATGGTACATCTTGAGACATTAACTTTTTATTGCTTCCCTTGATTTCTTGATCTCACTTTTTCCTACCTTTTCCAACCACTATTTTGATTGCTATTTGTCTAGTTCTGGAACTTCCATTATTGTGAGTTAGTATTGTTAATAAGAATCTTGGATTCAACATAACCATTTCCATTAAGTTGTATTTCTTGATGTCCTACAAGAGAAAAAAATATGATTGATATTAGGTAATGGTCCCATAACAAGATTTAAGTTTTAACATTTGCATAAACATTTTCAAGGCCTTTCAAAAAAACATATCACATGTTATGATTCTTTGTAATCAGTGATAATATTAATAAAATCACAACTGCATTTGATTTTGCATGTTTAAGAAGGAATAGGTCTCAAGAATTCAAGCTCCTCCTATAAAACCTTGAGTTTGTAGTCTGAAACATTTCTCTCCCCTTGCTTTATTGAATTAATTTCTTGAAGGATATGAGATATATGAAAACGATTTCCTTTTAAAAACCTTTCCTTTAAACCTTTCCAATACTTTTAAGCATTTTCCATCCATGTATACTGTACTTTGAGCAATAGCATTCAAAGTTCGTGTGATCCATAAAATCACTATCATATTGAATTTTTCTTAGGCATGATAAATAGGATCAGTTCTTTCCAATTCTTGGATGTCATCATTGATGAACTTAATCTTGTTTTTAGACAACAATGCTCACTTCATGCCACAACTCCAATTGTGATAGTTTGCACCATTTAGAGCAAGAGTGACAAGAATCATCAGTGAATTTCCTATATAATGACAAAATAAAATGAACAAGATAGATTTTGTCATGGGTTCGTGCTTTTTTGGCAAAAAGGAAAATGAAAAAAATTACAAAAAATATAAAATAAATGTAAGAAGAAACGAGAGAAAAAGGAAGAGGAACAGAGTGGGATCAACGCACGGGATCAACGTACTCTAATACCATATTGAGTTTACTTTGCACACAAGAAGAAAAGAAGTGTTACAGAAAAAAGAAACACTTTAAAGATTTATGAATGATGAAGAAGATGAACACATATTGCATAAAAAATATGTATGAAAATACATATACACATTATAAAATAAGAGAATAAATCAAAAAAACAGAAACGAACACAATAAAAAATGAGAAAACAAAAAACGAGGAGTCTAATATATCGTATATATCGTATCACTCATTAATGAGTTTCTCTCAATTTTGATGTTAAATGTTATCGGCGTAAAAAAATATGTTAAAGATCTCATATCTATTAAACATATATAAATAAAATAAATCTTATCTTACTAAATTGATTTTATAAAATAAATTATAGTTAAATTCAGTTCTTAATAAATAAGTAAATATTAGATTTGAAATAATTAAGTTGGATCCTTACTACGGCTTAATGTTCATATTTTGGGAGAGCAGTACAAGATTAGGCCTATTATAACAATAGAATGGGAATAATTTAAGAGTTTGGAACCTCCATGGGAGAAAGCATATTCACGAAGTGTGCACACATCGGTTTTATCTTTATACCTGATACAAAGTACAAGTGTATTGAGTTGGTATTCCTTATCAAGTGTATATAAATTTTTTATGTTACTCATACCAAATTAAATCAAATGTAAAAACAGACATCAGCATTTCACTCGCAAAAACCTATGAAGTCAAATTGAAATTGAAAAGTAAAATTATTTCCTCTAGTTAAAAAAAATGTTATATATATAATGAACAAATAATAAAAAACAAAATATATTTGTTGTCATGTTTTTATTTATTTCATGCGCAACAAAACTAGACAAAAATGATGTATAGAGATTATTTTATATTTATTATAAAATTATGTAGATTGTTTAGTTTGATTACAAAGATGTATGATTATACAGTATTTATGGTCATTTATGGTCTAAGTAACATAAATATGTTAAACCATATTACACATACACATTGGTTATCTTTTATATCTTGTTTTTCTGTGTAAAACCATTGGCATCATATTTATAAGTTTTTTTTTCTGATAAAAAAATATAATATATTTATTATATCTCCATAAATTCAAGTAATCAAAGTATACAATTACAACATAAAACTATTAAAACTGAACTGATAGATTTAAAGTAAAACATAATCCAAACAAATAAGAATAGTTTTTTTCATCTGTTTCTATTTTTTAAGATCAAATTTTAGTTTCTTTTTCATCGGTGTGAATTTTAAACACCCTACTATTTAATGGAAAACAGTGATTTGAATAGAGGGAGCGTTGGGTTGGAAAGAATCTACATGTGCACAAATTAAATTTATAAAAGAAGAGGGATGTAATGATGACAAATAGGGAAAATAAAACTGGGAAGGGAAAGTTAAAATACAAACAGTTACCTTTTTATGCAAGGTGAACCTTTCATAACATTAAGAATATCTTTCTCACATTGTTTAAAAGTGCATTTCAGCTTTCACTTGATTTCATATGATTATTTTTTAGAATTCTCGATCTAGATCCAAAAACTTTCCAATCACAGGTGGAATTTGGGATAAACTTGAGCATCGTAATTTAGTAATGTACATGCCCAAAAAGTGGGAGCGATGATATTTTATAACTAAACCAAGTCGATCCAAAGAAGAAAATAAATAAATAAAGAATTTTTCATTATTTTATATAAACCGACCAATCGAAATTAAACTTATATATAGTCATGTATTTTTTATATCTAGTGAAAAATATTCAAAAGTGAAAAATATTTATTTTAATTTTAACGTGATCTAGTTAAATGTTGAGAATGACATTAATAATGCATAAACCAACATTTTGGAAACTGACACACCAGTATACAAAATAATCATATATGTTGAATCTTATCCTAATAACAGCATAAAGTCTTGATCAAATAAATATTACAGATGAAAAAAAAAATCAATCTTTAATATATGTCAACGATATAAAATTTTAATTACCACCGACTAATAAAATAAGTACGAAAATAATAGTATTTATATTTGTATATACTCATTGTTTAAGATTTTTTTATTCAAATATTTTATCTTAAAAATTAAATAAAATTATTGTTGACAAAATTTAATAATTAAAAATTGTTTAAAATTTAGTTTTATAATTTTATATTATTTATTTAGATTTTGGAATTAGTTTTTAAAAATAGATTATTTTTGTGTAAACTTATATTTTGCATTTTAATTATTATAATTAAAAAAAACTAATTTTATTTGTAATATTACTTTTTAATGCAATTTTATTTGGATTAAGTAGTTTAAGTTTTATTTTTTTTACTTAATATTTTAAAAAATAATTTTAAATAATCTTATTTAAAATTTATAAAAAAATTAAAAAATATCCACGAATATAAAATAAGCAGTGGATATTTTTCGAACAGGTCGATAACATGTAAACAGCAATACTTTCTATTAGATGTAGTGGATAGTAGATAGCTAGTATATATCCCTATATGTGTTATATTTATGCATCTAATTTCCATCCAATGTATTGATAAAAGTAGTTTATGTGCATATTTTAATAATTTCCCTTTTATGTTGATAATGATATGACACGCAACATAAAAATAAAAATAAAAATCAACACATGTCAAACATAAGATTGAAATTTCTTAATAATTATTAAATTAAAATATTTTGTATTGATTTATTGAATTTAAACATAAATGCGAGTAGTAGTTACATGTATTTAGGTATCCAATTATAGGATAATAAAGATTAAAATTGTTACCTCCATGGGAATGAGGTCAGCTATATGCCCTTTTTTTTAAAAAAAAATAATTGAGTAACAGATTCACCATTTGATTTGTTCAACGGTCGGGTTCGATTTTCAAATTTTTTTTTTCCAGAAAGTAGTTCAATTTTAAAAAAAAAAAAACTATATTAGAAAAAGGATCTGTGTATATGTTATTATAGATACTCATAACGTTAACTACTGAATTTTTTTTAATTGCTGAGATCTGTGTTTTTCTCTTTAGGAGTTGGAATTCAGATCCAATTATATGATTGTTAAGTACTTTAGGATAAACGCTTTTTTTTTTCTTCAATTTAAATATTACTAAGTAGGCATAATAAATCTTAATACAATCTCAATAAGCACATGTATATGCAAGTTGGGATGAAACTTAATTTATAAGACAGTCCAAATTGGCAGAAGAAAAATCTGGCACTAAAGAGTATATTCCTACTAAAATATTCATCTAAGAGCTGTTTCTTTCCAACAAACCATAGCAGTCAAAATAAATAATCAAGGTGTTTAAGTCATCTTATTCGATTATATCTTTTAAATAGTTCAACGCTAGTTACAGGGTCTGTTTATTTGTGTTTAAACAAAATATTACTAAAAGAATATTTATTTTTAAGTGATTTTATAAAGCAGATATTTATAGGTAATTTTTTTACTGTAAACTATATTTTTTTTTTTAATTTTTTCTCTTTTATTGTATCTATTTTTTAAGAAATAACTTTAAGTTACTTCTTAATAAATAAAAACAGTTTTTTATAATTTTATTTTCTTAAATAGGTTTATTCAAGCATATTAAAAAACAATAATAATTATTATTACATTTAAAGAATACTGTTTTCTAAAAGAATTTAAACAAATGTATAGATGGTTGGACTGTCAAATCTATACGATAGTTAATCATATTGATACAAATAAAAAATATTTTAATGTAAAATAATATAGATATTTTTGTATATATTTTAAACAATAAAAACTAATATATTGTTATTTATATTTAAAAGTAAATAAATTTTACTTAAAAAAAACGACTGGATATCATGAGCGAACTTTTAAGATTTCTATTAAAACGTATGTTTATAAGAATAATTATTCTTCAATTAATTCATGTACTATTTTAAAACTTGTTTCTCCTAGCAAAACTCGTGTACCTTTTCACCTGCACTCTCCAAAAACTTAACCAAATAGTATTTTAAGAGATATACTTGTAACGCATTTCAAAAATATATAAGTTTAAATAAGTTTTAAGTTCTTGAATTATGATAAACTTGTTGTTGGTTCTTCAAATTAAAAAGGCAGTTTTTAGTCCTTATAATTTTAGAACGATTTCATTTAGACTTGCGATCTTAAATATAAAATAGTTGCTTATATAACTAATAATTACCACATTAATAATTACAAGTCGATCATATAATAACAACTTTACATTCTTACCATCAAATATTTGACTGGGAGTTTATTTTTATTTCAAAACATGCATTTTGAATTATAAGATTAAAAGTTAGATATGAGGGACTAAAACAATTTTATTTAGATTATATGATTAAAAATTAAATTTTAAATTTGAAGGGCTAATAAAAAACTTAACACAAATGTAAGTTTTTTTTTTTTTTTTAAAGTGTAAGGCAAGATTTTAAGGTTGCTTTACTAACACTTCTCTTTTTAATAAGTCTCTTCAAACTCAAATACAAGAAAAAAATAGCATTTATTTTAAGGTTAAATTTTGTAATTCTATGAGTTACATTTTCAAGAATATTCTGTATTAAAATATTATTTTCAAAAATAAGTTTGACTAACATTAAATAATTTTAGGAAAATAATTAAATATATTAATAAAATTAAAAACAAGTAGAAGAAAATGTGAAAGAATATAGTAGAAATATGCAATTACAGTATAAAATAACTTTTATTCTCGTAAGAATGTACGCACCCTTCACTTATTTCAAGAAAGAAAGGACCATTTTATGGAATATTTATTCAAAGCTTGTACATGAGAATGCGATATTCTCAAGTTTACTTTTTTGATATCTATACACTAAAATAAAAATCATAACTTCCTTCACCTTTTTCATTCATTGATCTTTGACAACTTTTAGAAATGATAAAGAAATAATCAAAGAGATTTTTTTTCAAAAAATAAATGTTAAGTTTTGTTAATATATTAATTGTTTTTTTATTTTCAATTAATATTATGTGATAAAGTTAATAAATTTTTTTATTTAGTTTTATTTATTTAGGTTATGAAAATAATAAATAAAAGTTTCTACTATAGGTCGGACTGAAAAAACAATAACAATTTATCTTTGCAAAAGTAGCATCGGCTGACATTTTTTCTTTAATTAATTAAAAAATTCTTTTTATATATTGTGTCAATATTTTGTTTAGCTTTTAATGTAGGTTTGTCTTTTTCTAATTATTTCAATTATTTTTATGTAGATACAGAATGAGTTTAACCGACTCTAAGCTATATGATTCGATGCTAATATTTGACAGTTAATATGTGTTTTTTTATTTTAGTGTTCGATATGAGAGTTTTAATGTAGGATTCTTCTATTAGAACATGTAACATATTCAAATATTTTAATTTGTGTAACTTAGATACATATCGTGATTTGTAGGAAACTTTGTATCAAGATTTGGTTCTTGATTTGTGGAAAAATAGATTCTACCTTATAAAATTTGATTAGTGTCTCATTCATTGAAAATTGATGATGTCATGTTTAGTTTTTATTTTATTTTATCTTTATATATATTAAAAGAAAATTTATTCATGTAAATATTTTCTACGTCATTAATTAATTAATATAATTAAATAAATTAAATTAATTATTATCTTTACATATTAAATTAGACTATTATAATTAATAATTTGAATTTGATTTCTAAGTGTTAATGATTTAAACTATAATATAATTATATATTTGCATCCTTCAAATAATATAATATAAAAAGTTAATTTTTAAGCTACTTTTTGTTTAACTTTTAATTTAAAAGATAATTAGATTAGCGAACTAACCTGATAACCTACCGGATTTGTCTCATTTTATTATTCCTAAATTAAATAAATTGTAAATATGAACTCATATTTAGTTGGTTGTCTACCAACACTAACAAATAAAAGATAAACTACATAAACAAAAAACGAAGATTAAAAACAAGACAGATGCACACATGTGCTAATTGTTTATTATGGATAAGTTGTAGACTCAATCAAATTTTTCATATTTTCATGTTTATTTTGTCAAGAATAGAAAATATAATAACATATATAATTCAGAAATTTTGAACATTATTTCTAAAATATGAATGCATAAATTAAACCTTGATCAATAAATAACATCAATTCAATAAATTTACTCAATTACTTTAACAATTCCTTCAACTCAATGAGTGAGAGTAAGAAGAGTGAAGTAATATAAATAATGACAAGGAAAAATTTAGTAAAGATGGAAAAGAAAAGAATATAAGAATAAATATAAGAAGCATGATTAGAATAAATAACGAAAAAAATTCAAAAATATTCATAAGAGAAAGCCTTAAAGAAATAAAAGAAGTGAAAAAAAAAACATTTACATTTATAAATTTCTTACATATAAAATATTTCTTGATTCATTTGGAATATTTTACTATTCAAGATATACATGGGAGTAGTTGGACAAAATTTAGATAATAGAATAAATATATGAAGAATTTCTAACTATCAATGTCATTTTTAAATATATGTGATGGTTGAAATTACTTTACTTGTCTTATTATCTTTGAAAACTTCTAATTAACTTTATGTGATTATTTTTTTTTAATTAACTTCGCATAAGTCTTTTAACAAACTTTATGTGTGTTTACCATCAATGTGTCTAAGAAGATTAAAAGTTTACTAAGTATTAAAAACATGTTTAACTAAAATAATCATTAGTTTAGTTTGTCTTATGTACACACTTAGATTCTCTTTGTTCTAAACATATGAAAGGTAATTTTTTCACCTCTTACATAAGTCTATAAAAATAAGAGTCACCTTTTGTAAATCATTTTGATAATTGAATGAAATTATATTTTGTAAATTGAGACTCATGAGAGTTACTCATGAGTTCCCTGACATTTATTCTTTGGAAATCATCTTAAAAGTAATTTATTTTCTTCCATTTTCTTCCTTAATTTATTTTTTTTATTTTCTTTTACAACTTATTCTTATTTTTTTAACAATTCTAGAATTTATCAATATCTTAATATTCTTTTAAAAATTAGATTACGTACCCCTTATTTGATCATCTAAGCATATAGAGGTTTAAATGAAAATAATATGTATTTATTTTAAGAAATCATGCGGTTTCGAGCCATTCTATGATGGTTAAATTGAATCATATTTAGTCATCAATTATAAGGATGTAAAAGATAATTTTAGACAAATTAGACACTATGAACTATTTAATGAAAAAATAGTAAAAAATTCCTTATATTTTTAACAGATTACAATCCTTATAATTTCAATTCAATAGACTACATTATATGCCTTTTGTCATTTTGTCTCAAAATCTAGGACTGTGTTTGAATCTCAGTTATAAGTATTGAATGAATTAGTATAAGTTGACCTAAAGGTTACAATTTTTTCTGCGTTGGGTGAGTTGTGTAGTTTTGAAGCTAGATCCTTAAACTATATTCTGGGCTTAAGCTGGTGGAGCGGTAAAATCACGTGTTTGTGAAATGTATATGATTCATGGTGAGTATATCAAATTTTTATATGGTTTTAACATATGTCCTCTGTCTTGTGTGTTATTCCTAAAAGTGGTGGTGATTTATTCTTCGATAGTACAATGCCTCTGCAATTTTGACATTCGTATTATGTAGATGTCCACTTCCATGCCATATTGTCCCTTTTCAACAACCATATTATAACTCTATGCCATGCCATCGCCAACTTATCCACTTTCAGTACTGCATTATAGCTGTGGAGAAGTTTTGGGGGAGAAGCAAGATACAATATGTGGTGTTGTTGCCCTTCCAAGACAAGTGAATATTTTTGGTTGGTAATTTTGGATAGATTTTATCATGCGGAAACCTTCGTTCACTGCAAGACATATATCCTATCTTTTCTTTTGTGTTTTTTGTTTTTTATGATTAAGATTTTTTTCATATGATTCCAAACTCTTGTAGTTTTGTTGGGTACCTCACATAGCTCCTACAATCCTCTCTTTCTATATATATATTGAAATTATTTATGATTTTTTATTATAACAGTATTTAAGATTGAAGTTAGTGGCCAACTTTTAACTATCAATTTCATTGATTTTTTTTCAATGACTGGAAATTCAGTCACCATATTAGGAAAAAATGTCATTACTTATAGTAACTACACTTTTCGTTATTAAAATTAGTCATTATTTATTATTATTATTACTATTATTATTATGTCATAACTGACAGAAATACAATTTCACTAAAAATAGCAAAATTCCTTTATAGACATTAATTTTTAGTTAATATAATATATATTTCACCTCTATAATAGTATAATAAAAAGAAACAAATCTAAATTTATTGAAAGGTGAATTTCAATCCAAGACATATACTTGTTCTTATCCTTTGTTTTGTGGTTGAGATTCTTTTCTATAATTCTAAACTCTTGTGGTTCTGTTTGGTAGTTCGCATACCTTCTACCATCCTCTCACACAGTCATTCTCACTCTCAGTCACAAGCACGGTCCGTATATATATATATATAAAAGTAGTTTGAATTGATATCTAAACATCGTATAGTCGTTTTTTATTTGTTTATCTATTTTATATGTAAAAGAAATTTAAATTTGTTTTGATATCTTATATACGAAGGGAAAGTAGTTAAAGATATTATATTTGAATAAAGTCTTGTAGGCCCTAGTCTCTAGGACGTTTGTTTGAAATTTTTGGGTTCTTCTAGTTGCAATTAAATAGTTTTCAAGTTTTCTCTTTATGTTAAGTTTGTAAGAGACTATATATAAGTCTAAATCTATTCAATAAAGGTAATTCAAAGAGTTGTTGAATACTTGTCATCTATGTTTCTATTCTTAACAATATATGTAAAGAAAACTTAAATTACTTTTGTAAGTACCTAAAAATATTTGTAGAGTAGGTATATAATAAGAAAAAAAATACTTTAATATTTTATTATTAAAGTTAAAGTTTATATAAATAAAAATCAAGTTATTTAGGTTTCACTTTTCTAGAACCATTATCTCTTGAAAACTACTTTTCTTAACCTTCATTCTTTCATTTCTAACTCTTTGTCTCCTACTGCTCTCATAAATTGACGAAGTTCGTCTTTGAACTCGTGGTAGTGAACAAAGTACTTCTGCCAGGTCAGATTTTGACTTTGAGTAAGTTCAATTGTGTCTTCTTTTTTCTTAATTCAGTTTTTGAGTATTTGTTCCTCTTGGGAGTAATGCTTGCATGTGATGCTTGATGTTTCAGAGTGAGTCTTTGTTCGTTCAGTGTCGTAATAGTGTAGTTTGATTGTTAATCAGATTTCTGTAGTGCAAGTTAGAATTATCTCTGTGACTTCTAGGTGTGAAACCTTTCTGTAAGAGTTTTGCTCATTTTTAGGTAAGGAAAGTTAAAAATATACCTTAATAGATGTTTAACTTATTTTCAAATAACACCTTAAATTAGGAGACAAGTATATAGGGATAACTTATAAAAAATATTCAAACTTCTTCCAAGTCTGAGCTAGTTATTGAATTGATTTTGAATTTAGTTTAATTGTGTGTGTTTTAGTTTAATCTTAATAAAGATACCAAAGTTTGGTACATATATATTTTGTATATCTTTTTAGTATTTTTGTTTTGGGATGTTACAATTTTGAAATCTCTATATTTTAAAAACTTAATTATATCACATAATTAAATCATAAAATTAATAATTAGATTGATCAAATTAAAGAATTCATTACAAGAAAAATTAGATTTACTTTAAAGAAAAATTAGATTTACTTTAAAAAAAATTTATAGATAATGAACAAAATCGGTAGATAATAAAAAAATTACCTAATTACTTATAGATACTACTTATAGATACAAATTCATGGATAAATTACTTATGAATTTATATAAGTAAATAAAATCTGTAGATAATATTAAATTTACTTAAAAGTTCTTTAATTTGTATGTAATAATTTATAGGTAAATTAAATTTTTTTATAGTGATTATTTCTAATGGTACATTTATATATTTGTTCTTCAAAATGTGCATTGGCAATGGTAAACTTTAAATAATTAATTAAAATAATAAATTATAATTGAATAATTGTATTAATAATATTAGTTAATGAATAATTATTATTCATTATAATATATTAAAATATATTTGATGTTTTCCTGATATTAAAATTCAAAATTTACAATTATGATTGAATATAACAAAATTAAATTCTACTAATCATATTTATTGAAAACCAATTTACATAAATTAGTATTGTTTATATTTTATATTAAATAATATTATTATTTTTATGAAATATTTTTTTAATTAGTAATTATAATAGATATTAAATATTATATGATTAATATTTATTTTATTCAAATTATAAATACTAATATACTTGTATGTTTGATTATATAAAATATATAATTTAAGTGTATAATAAAACATATGAATATAGAAAATGAGAAGTCAATAAATAATATTTTGTGATAATCGGACTACATAGAAACAGATGGTGTGACAGGTGACGAAACTCCACAAGAATTTTTTTTTTTTTTTAATGTTTATGTTTCTAAAATTGTTTATATCTTAAAATTCATATATGAAGATGGATATATTTTTTAATGTCGTATGAATGATCTGTATATTATAAATTTTAATTACACTTTATATTTATGATATAGTTTTAGAAAAGGATGTTATAATAAACTATAATTAATTTAATATAAAAATATAAATATTAATTAAAATTAAAAAAATTAATATTTTATAAATAAGATAATCACGTATAATTTCTTTTCGATAAGATATTATGAACAATAACTTTTATACAATATTTTAAAATATCAATTACTTTTCATTTATGAATATTATTTACATTATTAATTTATATAATTTAATGATGTTGTATTACTTTATTATTTTTACTTTTCTATCTATTTGTCTATTATCTATATATATAAAAGAAAATAACTATAAATTTTGCTTCCAGTCTCATTTACCTTGAAATGCATTTTTCATTTCTTTTATTTCTAATAGAACAAAAGTCCCTTCAACCATAAGTATGGTTGCTTCCCATACTTTCCCTTTCCCAGCTCTTTCTAAAGTATATTAGACAGATATGGGTTGAATAAACATAATATTTTTTTTTTTTTTTTTTGAACTCTAAAACTTTTGACAACAGACTCTTTAAATAACAAGAAAAACACAAAATGTTTATATTTGTTTACTTTATAATTGAATACAGGACATTACTCCTGACAAAATCATCTTTGTTATAAAAGAATTAAACGTCCATACCAAATTCATGGAGTTTGTTTTAAACTATTATCCATTTTATATAACGTTATTTTAGTGAAAACATCCAAATGAAAGTAAAATTTGTATTATCTTTTGTCTTCGTATAAGTTTTAGTTAGTCTATCCCTTTCTATTGAAGTATTTTTAAGGAGAAAAGGGGAGAAGAAACGCCATGAGGCAAAGAGAATTCGTGGATGACAATACTATCATCTCCACTATAGCAGGCAAGTGACTCTGAGGCAAATCTAGAGCTTTTCCAATTATTCTTAATCAGATCCTTTTCAATTTCTTAACTCTTTTATTATAGTGATGTTTCTTAATGTTGCCTGTGACTCTTAGAATTGATATATGATTTGTTTTTTTTACTGATATCAAGTCTTTACAATGTACTATAATTCTAGCATATCATTTTTTTTTTCAATACTAAATCTATTGTAATTTCTTTAGTAAAAGCTAGTATTTACCCATTTAAAATAACTAAATAAATACGATAGAAGTATTTTATTATTGCAGTGTGGGAATTAAATAAACCGCATTGAAATTAGGTTCCTTAATCACATAATGTTCTTTTATGCTTGTATTTTCTTGCATCAACACAATATGTGCTTTTTAAGCTTGAACTTAGATAAAAATGTTAAATATAGTTATTAATCCACTTAAGTATTGAAGGTAAATATTAATATTGAAAAAATATTATTTTTATTTTTTAAACAATAAGCATTTTGAAATAAACTAATACATTCACTGGTATTATTTTAGAAAAAGAAAATAAAATTAAAAACATAATTAATCAGATACATTGTTTTTGGAAAAATAAATAAAAAAAATTAAAACTGATTTTAGTGACGAAAATGGATCATTAAATCATTCACAAAATTAAATACTAAATTAGTCAGAAAAATAGTTATTAGTTTTGATCACGAAATCCACAATTTAGTTACTAAACTAGTTACTAATTTATACTACTAAATCGATCATTAATTTACACTACTAAATTGAAAATGGGTTTTCGTTAGTAATTTTTGTGAGGACATCAATAATTGATTTTCATCAATAAATTGATCATTGATTTTCCTCAATAAATTGAATATATTTTTTCAAAATTATCATAAGGTAGAAAATTGTTTTACATAACAATTTTATGTTAATTTGAAATTACTTGATGCCTTATTTATATATATCGAAATAAATATAATGTATATTATTCAAAATATACTAAAAATTAATAATTTGATTAATATGATTTGTGGTTAATATATATAATATTTTAATATAAAATCATAATTTAATAATTAGATCAAAAAATTAGTTTTATATAAAATAGTTTTCCCTCTTTTATAACATCATATATAATTTTTCTCTTTACACATCCTATTCCAATTAAGCTGAACATAAATTACCTCTCGAGTGGTGTATCGAGAAGAGGGTTTAAGCACATGTGCATTATATTATAGATTATTAAGTTTATCTGTTTATCTTTAATTATTTAAACTAAAAATTAGTCTGAGTTATTTAATATAAGCATAGAAAAAGATTAAAAAAACCATTATTTTTACACTGTACAAGCATGCTTGTTTTTTCCCACAAAAGAAACTGAACGACTTGTCTCTAATTCTCTTACTCTGGGTTGGAAATTATGTAGTTGGGTGTCGGAAGGTAGCAAACTAACAACGTATGGTAACATTTTATTTTTGTTTTGCCATAGCATTCATTAACTAAAGTCGGTAACGTGTTCTAGTCTTGATTAAGGATTCGCTTCCATCAACACGCCACCATCTCCTTTGGTTCAGTTTTGAACCAGTTCCTGGCAGGCAAGCTTATAGCTAATTCCGACACCGTCTTTGTATTCTTTTTCCCTATTATATTTAACTGAAAAGTGTAAAAGCAACTACTTAAGGTGAAGAAAAAGATAAAGTGGCAAAGTGGAGAGTGTGTTCACACTCAGGATTTCACGGCATCTCTCAAAGAGTTTATGCTTTGCTTTGTCCTCCTTACCACCAAAACAAAACAACATGTAAAACACGATAAATGTCGTCGTCGTTGTTATGCACAACGTAGACACCCATGTTCCACTGCCACCTCACATTCCTCACTCCTTACTATTTACTCTAACTTACACCTTACAACCCAATGAAGTTTCCTCTCTCTTTATTTCTTTTTTCCTTTTCTGTTTCTCTTTCCAGCTAAGTAATTTGCGCAAACAAAACCAGAGATGTATTATTGTGTGGAACAAAAGGTGGTAAGCAGAGAAGACCACAAAATTCACCATGAAACCTCATCGTCATCATTTCACCTTCTTTTTCATTCTTTCATCACTCTCTCTACTCCCCACTTCCAACACAACTCAATTACGCATTCTCAATGAAACAAGAAGGATTCTCCACCAGCCTTTGTTCCCGGAGCTCTCAGCTCCGCCGCCACTCACCCCACCGCCGCCTCCGCCACCGGATATTCCTTCTTCTCCCGACATTCCTTTCTTCAATGAGTTCCCCGCGGGGCAGCCGCCGCCAGTGCCGAACCTTCCTCCGTCGACAACCTCCGGGGCCGTGATCGCCAACCCAACGGCGACGCAACCCAAGAAACCAGCGAAGAAGGTGGCAATTGCGATCTCAGTGGGAATCGTGACGCTGGGAATGTTCTCCGCATTGGGCTTCTTCTTGTACAGGCACAGAGCAAAACACCCAGTGGAAACCCAGAAACTCGTTTCTCGGAGGCTTCCGGAAGATTCTCCGCGGGCCCCACCACCCTCGAGCTTCCTCTACATTGGGACGGTGGAGCCCGCCAGAACGTCGCTCACCGAACCCAACGGAACCAACATTATCACTTCTCCTTATCGAAAGCTTGATTCTATAAAGCTTAACTCAGATCACCGTTATCGCCCCAGTCCGGAGTTACAGCCGCTGACGCCGCCTCACAAGCCTCCGGACGAAAGTCACTCGCCGGCGGCGGAATTCTCCGACTCATCGTCTTCCGAGGAGGAAAGCTGTGAGACGGCATTTCATTCGCCGCACGGCTCGTCGCTAAGCCGCGAAGAGAATTGTTTCACGCCCATCTCGCGCCACAGTAGTCTTGCCGCAGCCATTCCAGCGACGGCGGCTGCTGCTGCTCCTCCTGTGGTTCCTTACTCGAAGAGAACTTCACCGAAATCCCGGTTCTCTGCTCCTTCGCCGGATGTAAGAACCATGGTCGTACCGACGGTGAAGCATTCTCCGGCGCCGGCACCGGCGCCATTAGCTTTAACCAAATATCAGCAAATTGAAAAAGTAACTACCTTGGGTCCTTCTAGAAGACCGAAATTCTCATCGCCTCCCCCAGCACCGAATTTGACTCATCTTATTAAGCCCGCTCCTGCTGCTGCTCCTCCTCCTCCTCCTCCCCCGCCGCCGCTGCCGCCGTGGCGGAAGGGTTGGTCTCCGTCAATTAGTACATCTTCGTCCTCTGTGTCAAGGAAGCAGCGAGAGTCTTGGTCTCCAAATGAAGGAGGGTCTTCTGCTAACAGTGTCAGTCTAAGGAAAGGTTCTTCTGAGGAAGTTGACAAAAGACATGCAGGTGATGACGTGGATGGAGCGAAACCCAAGTTGAAGGCTCTGCATTGGGATAAAGTTTGTGCTACTTCGGACCGTACGACTGTGTGGGATCAGTTAAAATCCAGCTCCTTTCAGTAAGTAAATTCAGATCACTTATTAGTTACTGTGATTGTGTGGTGTGTGACTAATGCTGGTTTGTTTGTTGTGTGTAGGTTAAATGAGGACATGATGGAGACCCTGTTTGGCTGCAAATCTACAGGTTCTGCTTTTAAGGAGACTGTCACTAGAAGATCAGTTCTTCCCCCAGTTGAACTCGAGACTAGGGTGTTAGACCCCAAGAAATCCCAAAACATAGCTATACTACTAAGGGCACTTAATGTCACAAGAGATGAGGTGTGCGAAGCACTTTTGGATGGTAAGTTTATTTGTTCATTTTTAACTATTTCTGGACATGGATAAGTAATCATACTTCAACTGCACCAAAAATCGGATATTTTGTTGCGTTATGCAGCTCTATGGTGGTCTGATCTCCATTGTTCTTGATTCATTGGTTTATGTGCACCTGCAAAAAAACGAACACAGTGTCCTTCGTCATCTATCTGTCTTGAAAATATTATTTAATATAGTTTATCATAGGGGAGATAAGAAAAAAACAAAACTAGGTAGCATAGGGTGGTGCCAAACGGCAAATTTCAAAATGTCATGAGATTCAGATCTAGTTCATCAAACATACCATGATCTGGTCATTAACATCCGTATTAGTATTGACCATTGAGTAATAGTAAAACATCCGGTGTCATTACGGTGACTCCTTCTACACTTTTACATGAGAAAGATCTCATATTCATTATTAAACTCTTTTTATTTTCTCTTCTTTTTTGAGAAATTATTTTGATTGAGGTTGATATTGCCGTTGGCATCTTAGTGGACCAGCCTAGTAGGGTCAGACTCTTCTCAACTCCCCATCTTTGCCTTTTTTAGCCGTAACGGTCAAACTTCCCTAAAAGCAGACCTGTACCTGTTTCACGACCATGATTGTGTCATCATAAAGACGCATCATTTTACTATTTTTGCTCCACTCTTCTAACCCAAATATATTCTGTTCTTTTATTTCGTGAGTATATCATTTCTATATTTCTTCAATTTCAGTGTTCCTTTATTTTATCTGCTGTGGATAATTGGTGTCATCCAACTTGCATTACATTACTAATTTCTCATCTGATACATGATATCAACTGAAGATAAACAAGCAACTCTCCCTTATAGTTTCTTCACTGTCCACGTGCCCTTATTCCAATAAATACTTCTGAAATTGAATATAACATGTTGACGGCGAATTCTCAATTGCATGGATATGTATCATCTACTCATTCATATTCTATTAGAGGAGGAGCTACATTATCAACAGTACATTGTTTAGCATGTTTCCAATATTAATTCTTTAAGCATATATTACTAACCTTTTCGTACATGCACAAACTACCCTCGGCATAGTGACCTTCTACATTGACACAATAATATTTGTTCTACCAAGAAAGTTTGGAGATGCGAAGCTAGAACATTAGTCTCTTTCCTTTTTCTTTTTTTCATTGTAACTGGTACGAAATCCTCTTTTTTCAGCCTATATATTCATTGTATTCATTATCAATTGCACCTCTTTAATCTCATAATTCCTATTAAATTAGTTTAAATGTCTATTATCAGGATTCACCTGCTAAATAGATTTAATTATCATCCTTTACTCTTGTAGATTGGTCAAACACCTACCAAAAATATTTCTGAGATCATCATATATAAGAAAATCAGACCTAAAAAGATCAGGAACGATAACACTACACTATTGAACTACGATGCCTTCATACACTTTGCACGTATCACCATCGTATGTCGTCTGCATGGGCTAAAAAATAAAAAAAACAGCAGATCTGGCATGTTCACTAATACAATGTTTACAAACTTCAAAAGGAAGTCAATTAATTACACTATAAATAAGTAATAAAAGTGCAAAATATGTGAATTCAAATATCTGAAAACATGTATTTCATCAACTAGCATCCTTGGTTATTTCCCTGACATACATTAATTTTATCTTCAACCAATTGCTTATCTACAACCAATGTTTCCACTTAGCAAAACTCATCTGAGGTGGTATCACTTTTTGAATGACACAGGGAACCCTGAAGGTTTGGGAACTGAGCTATTGGAGACTCTAGTGAAGATGGCTCTAACAAAGGAGGAGGAAATAAAGCTTAAAAATTATGATGGTGACCTATCAAGACTTGGTTCTGCAGAAAGATTTCTTAAAGCAGTGCTCGATATCCCTTTGGCTTTTAAGAGAATTGAAGCCATGCTGTACAGAGCTAATTTTGAAACAGAAGTTAACTACCTTAGGAAGTCCTTTCAGACACTGGAGGTATGATATGACTAGCTTATATTCATCCCTTTCTATATTCAATGTCTTGATTTCAGTTGCATTTTGTTCTGCGTCGTTATAAACTAATCAATCAGCTGTTCACATTTATCAGGCAGCGAGTGAGGAGTTAAAGAACAGTCGGTTATTCCTCAAACTTCTCGAAGCTGTTCTAAGGACAGGAAACAGAATGAATGTCGGCACTAACCGTGGTGATGCTAAATCTTTCAAACTGGACACACTTTTAAAACTGGTAGATATAAAGGGCACAGATGGGAAGACAACACTTCTCCACTTTGTGGTTCAAGAGATCATTAGATCTGAAGGAACAGGTGGTGATTCTGCAAATGAAAATGTTCAAAATCAAACAACTTCCCAATTCAACGAGGACGAGTTCAAAAAGAAAGGATTGCAGGTTGTGGCTGGACTGAGTAGAGACCTAGGTAACGTAAAAAAGGCAGCAGGAATGGACTCGGATGTGTTAAGAAGCTATGTCTCAAAGCTTGAAAGTGGGCTTGATAAAGTGAGCTTAGTTTTACAATGCAGAAAGCCAGATATGTATGGAAATTTCTTTAACTCAACTGGGCTATTTCTGAAAGATGCTGAAGAGGAAATTGTTAGGATCAAGGCTGATGAGAGAAAGGCCTTGTTCCTTGTGAAAGAAGTTACAGACTACTTTCACGGTGATGCAGCAAAGGAAGAAGCGCACCCTTTCAGAATTTTTATGATTGTGAGAGACTTTCTAAATAATTTGGATCAAGTCTGTAAAGAAGTGGGGAGGATGCAGGATAGAACTGTGGTTGGTTCAGCTAGATCCTTCAGGATAGCCGCAAGTGCATCATTACCTGTTCTCAGCAGGTACCATGCAAGACAAGATAGAAGTTCAGATGAGGAAAGCTTATCCCCGTAGTGCTGTGTATATGAAAGAAATGAGGGTGTCTTAGGATAACACTAAAACTAAAATGATTGTTTTTCCCAAATTTAAGTTAATTTCTCCTATTAGGTCCATAGGTATAAAACTCAACAGATTTGATTTCTACCAGTGCCCAAGATTGAAGAACAAACAGTAAAAGGCATGATGAGGAAGAGAATAAGCTGTTGACAGGATCTTGCTTACCACCTCCACTCAATTTCATAAGAACCCGAAATGAACATTAAATGGGAAGTGCTTTTGTTCAAGACATGCGTAACTATTGTTAGTTCAAATCGAGCCACTTCCCACAGTTATGATAGGTTTTATTATATTAGTTTCCCATACATATTCATACTATAGAATATGATCTTATTGAATAATTTATTAATAATAAATAGCAGTTTTTTGCAAATCCTTTGTGTTTATGGTGGTTTTGGGGAGGAGGGAGAACTTGACTTCGGTTAGTTGATTCATATTTACGTGGCGTCTTGTGCACAATGGTTCAGGCCATATATATAAAATAGCAGATTCAGAATTACCCTTTGGTAAAAATCAATTAAAAGATGTTCAGGGAAATTGGAAGGCTGGTTATTGATTCTCATAATTATTTCACTAAACGAAAATATCTCGGAAAATAACATTTTATCGCTAGTGATTCATGTTGTCACATGTCAGCTACAGCAAGAAATACGCTGTATGTATGTAATATTTGGAAGCATACTTGTACAATCATATTCAATCTATAATCAAAAAGAGTCAACAGTATCCACTCTGCAAAATCGTCCTGGTTTTCTAGCCTAAATTTGTACTAGCCTTGAAAAATAAACAACCGGGTGCTAAATAAAATGGTTAAGAGGTTCTTTGATAGTCACTTATACAAGACTAACTATATATAATGGCTACGAGACTCCACATTTCTACTTTTATTTGCTCAAACTCTGGTTCATACCCAAGAAAACCTCAAGCAACACCAGACCTATTAGTGACTGTACAAGAGTAGGGAACCTCGAAGCCCTGTAACATAACAAATATGAAACTGTTTTAAAAACTGGATATCCCTTCATGCATGCCTCAGACCGGAATCTGCTTTAAGCGAACTGCTAGTGGCATGCCTGCATATCCAACCCCTAAGCAGAAGATCCATTGTACCAGACTGAGAGGTGTTGTGTTGGCAAAGGTTCCCAAGTACTCTACAATTAGGATTTGAAAGAAAACAGTGCAACCGAGGACAGCTATGAACACATGATTATCCCATATGCCTTTAAAAACATCTATTTTCTCCATCTCACGTGAGTTTACCTCATTGAAAACCTGCACAACCAAACGAATCCATATCTTGTTAGGCAAACACAATTGAAATCTTTTCTCAGTTGTCAATTCATTATTTTCTCATGCATCTGCCTAGGCAACATGTTAAGGTTCCATAAAAAAAAAAAAAAACATGTTAAGTTACTAAAAGGTCTTGAAAGATCATTAGATAATCAAGGATTAGGTTTCTATTAATTTCCACAGACATAATCGAGATTAATATGTTTTTCTAGTAAATTAAAAAACAATTAATGTGTCTCGCGAAAATTAGTGGAGATTATTGGCACGTGATGATCTGAACTTGCTAGTAAATTCTGTGAGGATGACTGTTTAAGAAGGATCACCTGACAGAATACGAATGTGTTGAAAATAAGGGTGTTTAAGACCACTTCAGCATTCGGGCCTCTCAGGAAAAAGACCCATTTACCTACTGCCTGAAGAAACCATATCACCACAAACTGATACAGTGCTTGTCCTAAGATATTCCTCCACATGACATTGTTGATGAAGTCACCTTTCCTCCCGACCGGTGCACGCTTCATTAAATCGTCCGTTGGAGGTTCTGTTGCAAGTGCAAGTGCTCCCAGCGTGTCCATTATCATGTTCACCCACAGAAGTTGAACAGCTGTGAGGGGTGCACTGCCTAAAGACAAAATTCATGTAAAATCATAAGATAAAGAAGATTTCTTTTCAGCATAATTACTACTGCACTTTCAACCGAACGAAGAATGATGAAAGGGTTCATGAAAGATAATTAAAGAATAATGTTTTAACCTGTCATGCATGCTGACGAGAAGTTCACTAGTAATGCAACCACATTTACAGTGAGCTGGAACTGTACGAACTTTTGAATATTTATGTAAACTGAACGTCCCCATTTGGCTACTGTCACTATTGTGGAGAAATTGTCATCCAGAATTATGACATCTGCACTTTCTTTTGCAACCTGCACACATCTCCTTGCTTTAGAAGATTGAGATTATTTGATCAAAATGAAGTGCATTATAGTCACGATTCCCTTTCCTCTTCTTTTGATTTCAAATATTTGACCAGGAATAATCATATTAGATTTTCACATAACATATTCATACGAAGAGACAAAAATGAAACAAATATCTTAAATATGATTCTCTCTTCAGACGTGAATATCTCAAAGGAGATAGATACATTCCCTATTTAGCCAAGCTTATCATCGCAATTGATTCACCTCAGTTCCAGCAATTCCCATAGCAAGTCCAATGTCAGCTTCATGAAGGGCCGGGGCATCATTTGTTCCATCACCAGTTACAGCTACAACTTCACCGAACGTGGTACGTAGGTGTTTCACTAGTGTATGTTTGTCTAGAGGTGATGATCGAGCCATAACCTTAGAAGAAAATTGAACACATCATATTATTTAATGCATCAGCCATGTTCCTCGTTAAGGATTGAATCAATCAGAGATGTTACTCATATAGCAAGTATATGAAGCACCTGAATTTTGGGAATCAGTTCAAACAATTCCTCCTGAGTCTTCTCTCTGAAGTCAGGACCCTCAATGGCTATGCCATCATCTGTTAAAATCCCACATTCCCTGGCTATGGCCTTCGCAGTATTAATATTGTCTCCCGTAACCATTCTCACCATTATTCCAGCTGATCGACACACTTCAACTGATTCCTTTACGCCAGGTCGAACAGGATCTTTGATACCAACAACTCCTATACAAGTGTAGCCAGTTGCAGGAATAGGGTCTTGATCTGAAAACCCGTCTTCCAATTCAAGATATGCAAGGCAGAGAGTTCTAAGTGCCTCACCAGCAAATTGGTTGATTGTACTGGTGAGATAATTACTCGATTCTGAATCAATGGAGACAACATCACCGTCTGAGTTTATCACCTTGTCACAAGCAGCAAGAATGATTTCGGAAGCACCTTTACTATGAGCCCTTAAACCTCCTTCGGGGATCTCCAAAACCACACCCATTCTTTTCTTCTCAGAGTTGAATGGCTCAACTTTAACAGTCTTACATGTTTGCCTCACTTCATGAAAATCCCCACCCAGTGATAACCCAAACTCCAATAGTGCTGACTCTGTTGGAGTTCCCAAGATCTCACGCTTACCTTTCTTATTAACCACAACCTCTCCTCCAGTGTTACTAAATATTGACTGAAGCAACATTTTCAAAGCAGAACCTGGGAGTTCAGAGGACAAACTGCTATCATTACTCACCTCCTTGATATTCATACAAATGCATGTTTTCACCACAGTCATGCGGTTGGTTGTCAGTGTCCCAGTCTTGTCACTGCATATAGTTGTGGCTGATCCCATGGTTTCACAAGCTGCCAAATGCCTCACCAGGGCCTTGTCATTCATCATCTTCTTCATTGCAAATGCGAGACTCAACGTCACAGCTAAGGGTAACCCCTCTGGAACAGCAACAACGACAATGGTAACTGCAATGGCAAAGAATTCCAACATCTCCATTGCATCATCTGCTGACCACCACCAGAATCTTCCCTCTCGGAGTTTGCGGCCCATTAGTCCTTTCACCAAAACTGCAAAGGTAACTACCGCAAAGAATAGTCCTATCTTCCCAATAATGGTTGCTACTCCATTCAGTTTAACTTGTAATGGGGTTTCATCATCTCCACCTTCACTCAGAGTTGCCATCAACTTGCCCCATTGAGTCCTCATCCCAACGGTTGTAACCAGCATGGTGCAAGAGCCATCTTGGACCTTGGTTCCAGATAGAAGAAAAGGGTTTTGGGAAGTCACCATCACTGGCTCACTCTCACCGGTTAAACTTGACTCGTCAATCAACACAGAAAATCCTGAAACAAATAAGCCATCTGCGGGAACTTGGTCTCCAATGGCAAGATGCACGAGGTCACCAGGAAGTAAACTATATATTGACATTTTCTGTCTGTAACCGTTTCTTGTAACCTGAATGGAAATCTTTTTCTTCTCCTTGTCCAAGTCCTTGAATTGCAATGATTGGCGATAATCACTTGTTGCTGTCACTAAGACAACTAGTAAGATACTTGCAACAATTCCAAGACCATCATGAGCACCTTTGGGCCATCCTTCCGTTAATATGCCAACTATCAGAGACACAAAAGCACACACCCCAAGGATCATGAGAGTCATGTCTTGTAGGGCTTCAAAAACAAAAATCCAGAAGCTCCGAACTTCGCTTTCAGTGAATTTATTTACTCCAAAAAGCTCTTGTCTCCTGTGCCGTGATTCAGAATCACCGCTAAGCCCCGTGGTGGTTGATGTTAAAAGCTTTTCTGCAATGCCCTTTACTCCACCATGAAACTTAAGCTTCTTTACGTCGTGGCCTTCAACGATAGAACCCATTTCATCCGCACAGATTTGGAAACCCGCAGCTTTAACTTCCTCAGGCACAACATAATCGCTGGGTTGAACACCTATATATACGATCACAATTCACAGATAAACAACTTGATTCTTACTGAACAGGTTTTCTTTCAATACAATAAAAAACTTTACACTATCAGCCAATCAAAAACTGTAATGGTTATATGATTTTTAAATAATTATCATAAAAGTCAACACTCATATGCATAACAATGACAGTGTAAAAACCGGATAAACTTCTAGATTTTTGAATAATTATGAAGAAATTTACCTTGGATAAATTGAAATGCCGCTTTGGAAACCAAAACAGCAACCCTTAGCTTCTCCTGCATTAAGGAGAGAATTCTCATGCTATATTATGTATTTCTTTAAGAAGGGTAATAGAGGAATCATATTGTTTACGAAAATGGTCCATTACAGTGTTGGGGAGTCATTACATTTTGAATGAATTTGCATATGTCAACAAATAGATTTGAAATTATATTGAAAGATACGTCAAAACTATACGTTCGAGGTGCAAAATATACATATAGAGATTGATTACCTGATTGGTACGACGCATAGCAGCTGCTTCGTAGCGTTTCGAGATGTTGGCAGTGAAACGAAAGCGTCGTTTGGGGTTCTTTACGACCCCACATACCTTCCTCCATTTTTGAAGAGCTTCGTCAGTAGTGTTTTTGGACTTCACTCCTCCAAAATTCTCATGCAAATAACTCTCCATCACCCTTCTAATATGCTTTGATCTTTTCCTTTTTTGATACTTTCTCCGTTATCAATGGACTCTAAGACTCTTTTCAAACCCGAGCTGACGTTGAGAAAGGCAAGCTAATATGCAGTAACACTGCAACAGCGACCAGTAGTAACATTGTTAGAAAAATTTAGGTTACGGTTCGGTTTGGATATGTTTTCATGGAAAGAGAGGGAGAGAATGAGTGAGGTGAGAAGCTCGTGAAAGGCAAAGTTCGAGTCAAAGAAAATGAATGAAGAGCGGAGAGATGAAGAAGCAGAGGAGGGAAACGAGTGAGGATCCGAAATTTTGTAGTGTTTAAGAATGAATAACGGTCTTGTTGTCCGTTATTTCGGGAAAGTGGGGATGAACGAATTCCACGGGGTCAACCTTATTTTCTTCAATCAAAGAATTGAGAAATAAAGTGTATCTCGCGTAAATAGGTTAATGTAAAAAGTAAGGTCATTAATTCCACGTTTGCAGAAACTTTTTATGTTCAAATTTTGGTTGTCTTTTGCATATAAAAATCAAGTTTCATTAGTTTTATTTACGAGAGAAAAATAAATTGACAAATACTTTGAGTTTCTTTATAAATTTAAAACCCACTTGTACACTTAATATTTAAAGAATTTATTTATTTTTTATTTATTAAAAGTTCAAATATTAAACTGATTTTAATTAAGAGAGAAATTAATTTTCACCTTTTTTTAAAAAAAAAAATCTCATAAATAGTTTGATTCATGCTATTTTTTCGTAGACATTTGTATTTGACTCCAAAGCAACATTTTATAATGTTAAAGGAACACGGATCAAAACATAACCAATTATGTAGAATGATGTTTTCATTATCATTTTATGGAAGCAACTTGATAATAAAATGATCAAAATGCCGTAATGTTTTTTTTCTTTTAAAAGACAAATCCAAACTATAAGCAAAATGTTGAAAAGAAAATACTACAAAATAGTATACTTAAAAGATAAAAATATATTTAAAAAATTAAATTAGATTACAATTTTATATCTACATTTGATAGTTTAAGTGATTAAAAATTTGATTTTTCTTACATTAGGTTTTGGTTAGTGAGTTACGCAAATGGAAAAATGAGTACAAACCATTTATTTTAAGTTTTTTTTTTTCATTTAAATGTGGTTCATTGTTCTTGTCAATCTCTTGTACATCATTCATTCTCAATCTAAAACAAAACATGTTAAAACTGCCATTATTGCTTGCAACAATTCACTAACATGAACCAAGATAAAAAAAGAAACAAAGTTAAGTATATATTGTCAAAGATTAATACATGTGATGATGACTTCTTCTCTACCCTTTTTATTGGTGTTGTTTATCACTATAACAAACATCTGAAGTCCCACGTTAAATCTAAATAAAAATAAATGAAGTTTTTTTTTTACTAGTCCACTTGATAAGCAAGGAGTTATCAAATAAATTTTACATATGAATTTAAAGTTTAAATGTCTAAGAATGCAATAGAAAATGATTCCTAATAATATTTTCATTTCAGGGATAATACATTGTGTCATAATATTATAAGATCTAAATCTTATCAAACCAATTAGTATACTGACATAACATAAAAAAACATCCATGGTTGTCTGTAAAATGGTTGTCTATAAAATCCAATGTTGTAAGAAATAAAAATTATTTTCAATTTTTATGAAAAATATAAAAAATATAATTTTTTATTAGTTATGTGTTTAGTTTAGTTTAGACTTAGGGAAAGAATGAATTTGTCTATTCCTCATCCACTATCCTTTGCTTATTTTAGAGTGAGTGACGCAAGGTCTGCTTCCCAAGTAATACCCAAAAGCTTTGAGTGTGTCCAAAGCTCTGATACCAACTGATGCAAAATCTCCAAGCCGAGGTGCAAAACAAAAGTAAAAAATATCTCTGATAATATTCGAAAACGAAAACAGTTAACAAAAATACAAGAAATAAAGATAATACTAGGAATTAGAACAACACCTTGCGCCACCCAAATTCATGAGATAAGCAAGATGGTGACTTGCCACTTGTTACCTAGCCCACAAGATAAGAATCAATGTTAGGAATTGGAAAGAACCTTCCGTCACTCAAATCCATGAGATAAGCAAGATGGTGAATCGCCACTTGTGACCTAGCTCACAAGATAAGAAACCTGAAGAGAGAAACTATCCACCTCCCTTTGATGAACCCGACACGCCAAGAAGAGATAAGCTTTGAAGTGTCAAGGTGTTCTTGTATATACTCATGGTGGAAGAGGAAGAGACAAGCCCATTCCTTTCCTAAGATAATGGAAGAGGAAGAGACAAACCCATTGAGAAATAGACAAGTTCATTTCTTCTCTAAATCCAAACTAAACACAGAACAAATAAAAAATTACATTTTTTATATTTTTGAGATCACATCAATTTAAAAATATATATTTCTGCCAACAATTAAATAAAATATTAATGAGTGTGTGAGTCTTATAAGATCCTTACTTTAAGTAAAAAATGCAAAAGGATCTTAAAAGTGGAATGGAACTACAAAAGTTAAATACAAAACTCATATAATTTGAAAATTGGAATGGATAAGGAAGATATTAATATGTCCTTTTATGAAAATAAAATCAAGGAAGATGATATTGAAAAACAATATGAAATTATTGAACTTGGAAAGAAAAAAAAATGGAACAAGGACAGTACATTTGATTGTTGAAATTATTTTATTAATATTAGAGTGGGTAAGGTGGGAAAAAAATATGAGACTTCTCATTTAAATGGTTATGTTATGAAATGTGATAAAAAAAAAAATAAAGATATGGGTAAAATGATTTTAGCCTTTTTGGGAAAGTTAAAAGGCCAAGAAAAAATAGATCAAATGATATATATTGAATTGTTGTCTAATTTAATTAGGCACAATTTGTCCTACAAATTTGTTGAGTATCCTGAATTTAGTATTTGGACAAATTACATGTTCCTAAGACAATTATGGTTTCTAGAAACAATATTAAAATTAATATTAAAAGAATATATGCAAAAAGAAAAAACAATATTTAAAAAATTATTTGCTTCTTGTCCTAGTATGATATTCTTAATTTATAATTTATGGACATTTATTAATAACAAGAGTTTCATAACCTATAACCTTGACTCCCATTTTGTTGACCTTAATTGGAATATAATTAACAAGCTTCACAACTTTTGTCATATGCCTCCCCCTCACATATGTTTTGAGTTTTTTAAGAAAATTAGTGATTTCTTGCAAGATTTTGAATTGGAGAAGAAGGTTTTCTCTTTCACTTTGGATAATGTATTTGTTAATGAGGTTCTCCAAAATACTTTAAGAAGCCAGCTTCTTTTACAAAATGATTTCATATACTGTGATTGTTGGACTTAAAGAGAAAAGTCAAGCCTAAAAAAAAACTATTTTGATAATGATGTTCTGAAGAAGACATCAAGGCTAAAAATGTATCGTTATAGCTTTTAGTTGTATATGTTTGAGAGTCTTACACATAAGATAATCACATGAATCTCAGAATAATTCATAGTCAATCTTAAAATTAGCTTAGAAATTGTTTTTCAAAAGGTCAAAATATGAGAATGTTTTAAGTTTTAAGTTTGTCTTAATCAATTAAGGTTTTATGAAATTGATTAAATTATTCTTGATATGTTTTAGAACAATATAAACAATAACCAATAAAACTAGCTAGTAAAAAAATATCTCAAGAAATAATCAATTAACTTTTTTAATAATTATTTAACTTTTTTTAAGCTCCTCTACGAAATAAATGAAAGGTGGAACTGGTCCATTAACACATACAATAATAGATGAAAGGTTTTTAACTAATTCCAATTTTTATTGAAAATAATTGATTCCTAATTTAAGATAATTGATTAAATGCATCTAAATCTTAATTATATAAATATAGAATATCTCAATCACTCAGTTTATATATACCAATATATTTTTAAGTTTTTTATATGTTTTAAGAGTCCTTACAAGATTTGTCATGATTCTTTCAATTGCATTGATAAGGTTAAATAATCATTAGAGTTGTGTACTACTATTGTGCTATTTTTGTGTTGCCTTTGTTGTGTTTCTTATAACATCTTTCATTTTTTGCGTTGTTGGGTTGATCCTAGTTTGTTTCCTCTTGAATATTCAAGAGTTGAATTGGTTGGTTTCTCATAGTGTAGTGTAAAAGTGGAACACATCCTCTTGGTTGTATTTAGGAATTGATATGTTTTTTCTGTTTTATATATGTTTTCATGTGTTGAGTGCTTTTATTAGAAGTATAAAGGTAGTGGATTGTAGTTGTTATAAGGTTGAATAGTTGAGACTAAATGTAAGATTGTTGTGATCTAAACTAATATAATTCTTGTGTGATCTCTTTCTTTCTCTATCTCTTTTATCTTGTTATTGTTAACCTTATCAATCTTGATTCAAAAATCATAAGAATATTTTTCAAAATAGTTTAAGAAAGGATCCCCTTTCTTAGTTTAGGGTTTAACTACTATCTTTTTTTAACAGTTCAGACAATAATTTCTTTTGTAAAACTTCTTGTTTATTCATGAAATATTTAACTTAGACATATTTTTTTGATAAAGATTTTAATTTTAGATATATTTAAATTTTATTGTCAAAATAATAGACTTCAGGAATGCAACAAATATGTAAAACATTAAAATAAAATCGATTGTTTCTAATTTTTGTGGTTTTAATTTTGAGCAATGTGTTGGTATTTTCGGAGTCACAATTATTTTGTCCATGCTGAAGACATGGGATGTATTGAGTACATAATGGATTTAAGATGACCATTATAAGTATATTACATAACATCTAACATCTAGGGAAGTAATGGAGTTGCATTAACCTCGAGGACAAGTAATGCAAATATAAAAGATATTATTGAGGGAGAGAAAGGAATTTGAAACTATTTATAATGTGTGGGTTGGAATTTCTAAAACATAAATTGTATCTCTTTATCTAAGGAAGTAAGTGGAGTAGTTGTAAATTGGGTTTTTAAGTTTTGTTTGGATTATAGAATAAATTTGAGAGAGTGAATTTGAATTAGATTAAGGGAAAGATATTGAGATTTAATTTGAAAGTTTACAAAAATCCTTGAGTGAATGATGTGATGTATGTGATTGATAAAATAATTTTGTAGTAGATAAAAGTATAATTAAAATTAAATATAATTAATTTGTTGAGTATAATTAATCAATTATTATTTTTAATTTTTAAAATTATAAAATTATCAATTATTTAAAAATAAAAATTAATTATAATAATAACATTATGATTTTATGAATTTAATTTGATTATTATTATTATTTTAAATATTTTTATTATTATTATTATTATTATTATTTATGATTTTATTATTATTTTTAGTTTTTAATATCAATATCATTAATATTTTATTTTTATAATTATATTATTTTAATTATTATTTTATAAATTTATTATTAATATTTTATTATCTATTTAAATTTATTGTTATTTTAATAATAATAATAATTATTATTATTATTATATATTTTATAAATAATTATATTTATTTTATTATAATATAAATATAAATATCAATAAATTAAATTTATAATAAATACAGCAAAACTTTCTTCATCTCTCAAATCTTCGCTGTTTTGAGAAAAAATATTATTCATACTTTTTTCTTCTCGATTTATGTTTCTAAATAATATTTTAATTATCGAAAACGAACTTTCACTTCAAATTAGTAATAATTCACTGTCTGCACAAATCGGTGGAAGCAAACGAAATCTTAGTCTTTAAATAGAAAAAAAATGCTATCAGGAAAAGCTAAAGAGTTAGATAAGATTGAAAAAGTTTTCATTGAATAAAGAAAAATGTTATCAGGAGAACTTAAGATTTGTTTGGTTGACAAAGTGGGTTTGAGAGAATCTATTTAAGAGAAAAATTTAGTTGTTTGAATGAAAAGATGGATGATGAAAAAAGATTTTTTTTTTTATATAAGATTGTGAATGAGGTGATTGAAATAGTTGATAATATAGTTTTTTAATAAATAAAATTAAAATAAATTAATTATACGTTAATTTTATAACATATAATCGATTATATATATATATATATATATATATATATATTTTTATTATACGTTAACTTTTTAAATTTATAATTAAATTATTAATTTTATAAATTTATTTTAATTATTATTATTATTTTAATTTTATTATTATTATTTTTATAAATAAATTAAAATGATTATTATTGATAAAAATTCACTTTTTTTATAATTCGCGTAAATTTTCGTCGAAAGGAGAATGTACAGTGATTTTTTTTCTTATTTTTGACATTTTACTAATATATTTTTTTTTTTTTAATTTTCTTTTGTTTTGTCTGTCGTAGCAAATTTCTCGTTCATTCTAAACACTACCTTAGAGAGTTGGAGAAGATGGGGAAGGTTTTCAAGTGGTTCAAAAACTAAGGTTATAAAGTAAGGTAATATATAAGCTTGGCAAAGAAAATGAACAATTGATGTTATGGAAGGGAGGTGATAGAAGAAAGATAGAGAATGCATTTTTTATTTGAAATTCTCACATTTTAAGTAATTTAGTAACTCTTATAGATTTCTATTTTAAAATTAGTTATAAAACAGTTGAAATAATTTATAAAAACGACTTACATTCTTAAATATTTTTATTCAAATACATTATTAAATTTTCACTTAAGATAGATATGTATTGTTAAAAGCATAATATTATCAGTTCCAATAAATAAAATTCACTATTTTGATTTTAAATCTCACAAACATAATAAAATATATTTGTGATTTATTTGATGGTCAATATATTTCTTACTAAAATATGATTAAGACATTTCAATTGTTGTAGTAAATTTTCAACGTTTAACAGTTACAAATTGATAGCTGAGAAAAACAGTTACAAATGAATACAAATACATTAAAAATACCATTTAGTATGACTCAATCCAGTCTCAACGTTAAAAACTGAAAATAAAATTATATCACTATTTTTCTGTCTATTAATTTAGTTGGTTTTCAATTTAAAATAACTAAATGAAAGAATTTAGGTTTAAAAAATAATTTGAACCAATAGACTGAAGAAAATAATTAGTTGTAACGTGATAAATTAAACTGAAACACCATCATAACATTGTCCATTTTAATAGGGTAATTGGGTATCGGACCGAGAAAGTTGGATGGCAAATTTATCAACCGCGAAATTAATGTGAGAGCATTTATGAGTCTGTCACATGTGCCATTAAATTTTCTTCCCACCCCTCAAATATCATTTATGGCCTTTCACCACAAATTCATCACCACTCCCAAACCTCTGTAGGTAGACCCTCACACCGTTCATAACACTTGTGTGTGATTAATATGCTTATCCTACTAATTTTTTATATATTTCTTAGAACTGAAAAGTAGAGACCAAGGACTGATTAAACAATTAAAATACGAAACATTTATTGGTAAAAACTTTTATGATGACCAATATGTTCGTTCTTACTAAGGTGAATAATAAGAGTTATGATGATGATGATAAATGCATTGAAAAATCTTTTGAAAACTGTGTCCTTCTGTGCATAGTGCGAGAAACGAGAGAGAAAGCGATGAGGGGTTTGAATCAATTAGGGGCAGTTGAAACCATCTACGAGGAAGAATGTGAGTTTTCCTCCACCTCTTCTCCTTCCCCTTCGCCGTCATTTTCCTCTACTCCAGCGTCTCTTCACTCCAGAGTAAAGGCCTGGTAACAAATCCTTCTCTCAGTTATTCATCTCTTACATTTTCTTTGGGACTCCACCATGGTCTCCAATTATGTTTATGTTTAGTTTCTCATTTTAATTTTTAATATTAAAATTTCACCTAGGTCTCTGAAAACCGGTCGTGAAACAGATGTCTTGGTTCGTGTTCAAGGGACATGTTTTCGTCTGCACAAGGTTGGTTGATTTACCGTTGCGTTTTTCTGTTTGATATGCTTTTCAACTAATATTACTGCCTTGGTTCGCCCTGTTTTTCTCCAAGGCTTGCGTTACAGTGTTGGTTTTTTAGCAGGACAATTTCTTTACCAACTTTGTTGTTTGATCCATCTTGAGCCTTCTATATACTTAGTTATACACAATCATACCAGCATCCAAACTCTTACACTCCTAATAGCAAATTAACATTAACCTTAGGATTCTGTAAGTACTATATAGCAAAATGTTTGGCTGAATTTGTAGTTTTTATACTTGCGATTACTAGGGTTAAAGAGTTAAAACGCAAACCTGATTATTGGTAGTGACGGTAGAACAAATTAGGATGATTAAGAACAATATAGGATGGCCATGAAAGAGGAGAATAACCTATGAACAGGGTATATGGATCTACTTCCAGCTAGCCAAACAACGTGAAGAAGAACTTTTTTTTTTTTTTTCAGCATTTCTGGTCAAAATGTTGTTAACGTACCTACATCAATAGTCCATTCAACACATGTACATCAGCCACTTGCGCTTCAAAAGTTCTTATTTTAATTAAAGATAATAATAATATTTCAACAACCTATATATTTGATATAAAAGAACTTCACAATCTCATTATAATAATATAAATATGTTATTAAGCAGAATAATTTGTAAATATTATTATAAGTAGACTGTAAATGAGTTATATTTACGTATATAAATAAAAAGAGATGTCAAAACATCATTTTCCTATTAAAAACATATAGCTTTAACTTATCATTTTCCTATACCTAAAATCTAGAAGAATCCAGCAAGTTATTTTCCTAAAAATCCCACTCAATTGAGGAGGCAGGAACAGCTAGAGTTAGCAACTTATTTACATAATTCTCAACCAAGCTTATTATGCTGCTAATTGCTGTGAAGTCTCAACCCCATGAACATTGTAAAACGAATTCTAGATTATAGAACAAATATGATTCTACTAAATAGTTATTGTAAAACTCATGAGTGTATCCATCTATTCTAAATTTATTGTGTGATTAAACAATGTTGTGATCATTAGTTGAGTGGAAAGTAATAATGTAAGAATCCATTTCATGTATGCTGTGGGAAGCTTCAGTGACGCCCTGTTTTGTCTTGACATGACCCTTTTAGATCAGAAATTGCTTTTCATGGCGCGGCTTTTAAATCCTAATAAGTAGGGACATTCCTTTAATTTAATTATTACCAATTACATAGAAACAAGCGCAGTACTTTTGTGCGCTGATAATGAAACGATGGACACTCATGATGTTCTCCGTTTTTACTTTATTTCCAGGACCGTGTGGTTTCACAAAGTTCATACCTAAAGCGCCATCTAACGGAAACTTCGGACCTCACTCTCTCTCCCCCGTTAAACATAACGGCCGAGACATTCGCCGCCGTAGCCGAATTCTGTTACAACTCCAGTGTCCAAATGACGCCGGCGAACGTCGCCGTCATCAGAACGGCGTCGGAGATGCTGGGAATGACGGCAGCTGACGGCCTGAGCCACATGGCGGAAATGCACTTCTGCGACGTCGTTTGCACCAACCCAGAGCAGGCGTTAACGGTTCTACGTTCGTGCATGCCTTTACTTCCCGAGGCTGAAACGACGGCGTCTGTCGTTAGCAGGTGCATTGAAGCGCTTGTTTCAGTTCATGGCATCACTCGTTTAAATGAGGTGAACGAAATGCAGCCTCGAGATTTTCAAATTGTAGCTGAATCACTCGGTAGAAGGTACGAGAACCACGACGTCCTCTACAAGATGGTTGATTCGTATCTTCAGGTATAACACGTGTCTCGTCTTTTATTGATCAAAGTTATACGATTACTACTGATTTCAGAGACGTATTTGGTTTTTGTGAAGGAAAAGAAGTTTGAGAAAGTAACGGAGGAAGAGAGAAGTGGAATATGCAGTAGCATAGATTGCACGAAGCTGTCGAGTGATGCACTGGTAGAGTGTGTTCAAAACCCTAGAATGCCGTTGAGATTGGTGATGCGAGCGGTGCTGGTGGAACATCTCAACACTCGGCACTCCATCGCCATAGCAAGCTCTCAAGTTCAACGTCGTCAACTCCGATTGGAGAGTAACGAAGGACGGCAACGACGGCGTTCCATGACGCTGGGGGACTTCCTCCATCGCGACGCGGCGCTGCGGCAAACGGAGCGACTGAAGACAGTGATGGATTCGACGAATGCGCGTATTGGAAGTCTGGAAGAAGAGGTGAGGTGCATGAACAGAGTGCTGAGAGAATGTGAAGGGAAGGAGGAGGAAGAGGAGCGGGGTGTGTTGGGGTCAGAGCGTTCGGCGAGTTTCCATTTTGTGCCGGTTGAGAATGGAAGAGTGAAGAAGGGGGAACGATGGTCGAGTTCGTCTTCGAGAATTGAGTTTGATGGGAGAATGGAGAAGCGTCAGGGGAAGAGATCTTCTTTCTCTGTGGATGTTGGAAGCGTGAATCCGAAGATGAACGGGAGTTTTCGGAAGAGGTTCATGATTGGACTCAGGAACGCGTTTAGGGTGCAAAACTCAGCCTCAACTTGACTCGTTTGATTCACAATTGTAATCTACCATCTCAACTATGGGGGAAGAGAGCACCTACAATGCACCTTCTATTGCTTAATTTTTATTTTTCGCTTCTAAAATAAACATTAATTTATGAATTTTATATAAAATTCATTCCAACCGGAAATTTGTTAAAATAATGTTTCACCTCATTCATGTTAAATTTTGTGATTGCCAAATGATTTTTCCATACTAATATCATATATTCAAAAAGGAGTAATTCACTTCAGCAATGTTTTGACGAGTTATATGTTTTGATTAAAAAATTAATACCCAGTTTTCTCTATATTTAAACAATTCAAGCATATACATGCTTTGTATGAATTCTTCATCTAATTTTATATCAGTGCAAATTTTGTGATTCCTTTTACTTTAAAAGGTATAGTGTAAAATAATATATATATATATATATATATATATATATATATATATATATATATATATATATATATATATATATATATATTTTTTTTTTTTTATTTTT
>Ga0099824_1000390_pt1 | contig 49882 bp, 45 predicted proteins | sample SiratrowhiteBW_FD_76837 | JGI IMG/M metagenome (GOLD analysis project Ga0099824, IMG submission 76837) | Root nodule microbial communities of legume samples collected from California, USA - Siratro white BW | ecosystem: Host-associated > Plants > Roots > Nodule | place: USA: California... | reverse complement strand
GATCAAAGAAGCGCGATTGTCCTTCAAATTGTAAAACAATCAGATGCTAATGCCGTTGCGGTAAGTGAGCAGTTGATTAAAACAATTAAAACTTTAGAGAACGACTATAAATCGGCTCAATTAAAATTAGAAGTAGCAAAAGACAGTACAGTCTTTACTCTTGAAGCAGCAGATTCTGTTGTGCATGACTTGTTAATTGCGGTTATTCTGGTAGCATTCGTAATGTTGTTCTTCTTGCACAGTATTCGAAACTCATTGATCGTAATGGTATCTATTCCAGCATCTTTGATCGCTACATTTATCGGAATCTATTTATTAGGTTACACGCTTAACTTAATGTCTTTACTTGGTTTATCTCTTGTGGTTGGTATTCTTGTGGATGACGCGATTGTGGTATTGGAAAACATTTACCGACACATGGAGATGGGTAAAAGTCGAATTCGTGCCGCTTATGACGGAACAGCCGAAATCGGGGCAACTGTAACTTCGATTACTTTAGTAATTGTGGTGGTGTTCTTACCGATTGCAATGAGTACAGGATTAGTGTCAAACATTATTACACAATTCTGTGTTACGGTAATTATTTCTACAATGTTCTCATTATTGGCTTCATTTACAATTATTCCATGGTTATCATCACGTTTCGGAAAATTGGAGCACATTGAAGGTAAAAATCTTTTCGGAAGAATTATCCTTGGATTTGAAAGCTACTTAACTCGTTTTACTGACTGGGTATCGAACTTATTAAATTGGTGTTTAGATCACTATATTAAAACAATGGTTGCCATTGTGGTAATGTTCTTTGGAACGATCTTCTGGTTAATGGGAGGCGGATACATTGGAGGAGAGTTCTTTGCATCATCTGATAGTGGAGAGTTCTTGGTTCAAATTGAGATGCCAAAAGATGCTTCATTAGAGCAGACAAACTTTATGACGCAAAAAGCAGAAGCTTTCTTAAAAGGAGAGAAATATGTTTTCAGCCAGATTACAACAGTTGGTCAAACCAGTGAAGGTTTAGGAGCAGCTCAAGCAACAGCTTACAAAGCAGAGATTGACGTTAAAATGATCGATCAAAAAGATCGTACAGATGACGCCAACGTATACGCAGCAAAAGTGAAGCGTAAATTGGAAAAAGTTTTAGTTGGAGCAAAAGTAAAAACAGTTCCTGTAGGTATCTTAGGTACTGCTGAAGATGCTACTTTAGGTTTGATCGTAACTGGTCCAAACGTAGAAAGTGCCATGAAATTTGCTAAACTTGCCGAAGCTGAATTGCGTACAATTCCTGGAACAACTGAGATTAAATTAACAGTTGAGGATGGAAACCCTGAGATCAACGTTCAAGTTGACAGAGATAAAATGGCTGCGTTAGGATTAACACTTCAAACAGTTGGTTTAACCATGCAGACTGCTTACAGTGGTAACACAGATGGTAAATTTAGAGCTGGTGAATACGAGTATGACATCAATATTAAATACAACGAATTTGATAGAAAAAACATCACAGACGTTAGTAATTTGATTTTCATCAACAATGCTGGTCAGCAGATTAAATTAAACCAATTCGCGACAATTACAGAAGGTTCTGGACCAAGTAAATTAGAGCGTAGAGATAAAACTGCTTCTGTAACTGTCCAAGGTCAGAACGTTGGGGTGCCAGCGGGAACAATTGTTCAGCAATGGCAGGCAAAATTAGATAAATTGCAAAAACCAACCGGAGTTAACTATATCTGGGGTGGTGACCAAGAAAACCAATCGGAAGGATTTGGTACTTTAGGAATCGCATTATTAGCCGCTATTATTTTGGTTTACCTTGTAATGGTTGGATTGTATGACAGTTTCGTTCACCCGTTTGTCGTATTATTTGCTATCCCGCTTTCGTTCATTGGGGTTTTATTTGCACTGGCATTAACAAACAATACCTTAAATATCTTTACCATCTTGGGGGTAATTATGTTGATCGGTCTGGTGTGTAAGAATGCGATCATGCTTGTGGATTATACCAATCAGCGTAGAGCGGCTGGAGAATCTATCAGAAATGCCTTGATTCAAGCCAACCACGCTCGTTTACGTCCGATCTTGATGACGACAATTGCGATGGTATTTGGTATGTTCCCAATTGCATTGGCATCTGGAGCGGGAGCTGAGTGGAAAAACGGATTGGCATGGGTAATTATTGGAGGTTTGATTTCTTCATTATTCCTTACGTTAATTGTAGTTCCTGTAATCTATGATATTATGGAGAAAATCATTAGAAAATTCTCTAAAGGTGAAAAAATCGACTACGAAGCAGAAATGCATGCCGATTATACACCAACAGAATTAAGTGAAGATGGTTTTAATCCTAAACATACTCATTAATAGTTTTAATTTTTGATAGTGAAATTCCGAGCCCGAATTCGGAATTTCACAATGAAAAATCCCAGATTCCTTCAATTGGAATTTGGGATTTTTTTGATTGATTCTTTTAAATATTTCACGCAGATTCAATAGATTTTATCAGATTAATTGGAAAAAATCAGCGTGTATCTGCTTAAATCTTTTTTAAATCTGCGTGAAAAAATGCACCAATTTTAATAATTCAATACTAGATCCTTCAAATCGGAATTTTAGATTTTTTTCATTGTGAATTAAAAAGATGATATAAAAAATGTCAGCTTTTTCGTTTATTTGCATCACCTTACAAAAATTATTATGCTACAAAAAGATAAGTCAGCAGCAATTGGTTTTATTTTCATAACCATGTTAATAGACATTACGGGATGGGGAATTATTATTCCTGTAATACCAAAATTAATCGAAGAATTGATTCACGGAGACATCAGCGAAGCTGCAAAAATTGGCGGTTGGTTGACTTTCGCATATGCGATAACACAGTTTGTATTTGCTCCCGTTATTGGAAATTTAAGTGATAAATTTGGAAGAAGACCAATTATCTTAATTTCCCTTTTCGGATTTTCTTTAGACTATCTTTTATTGGCTTTTTCACCAACTATTATCTGGCTTTTTGTCGGAAGAATTATCGCGGGTATAACAGGCGCGAGTATTACAACTGCTTCCGCTTATATTGCCGATGTTAGTACGGCTGAAAACAGAGCTAAAAACTTCGGATTAGTAGGCGCCGCTTTCGGATTAGGATTTATAATCGGACCAGTTATTGGCGGACTTTTAGGTCAATATGGCTCTAGAGTTCCTTTTTACGCAGCCGCAGTTTTGTGTATGCTGAATTTCCTTTATGGATTTTTCATTTTACCTGAATCACTTAAAAAAGAAAACCGCAGACCATTCGATTGGAAACGTGCCAATCCAATCGGAGCTATTTTAGGATTAAGAAAACACCCAACATTAATCGGATTAATCATTGCCATTTTTTTACTATATGTGGGTTCTCATGCGGTGCAAAGCAATTGGAGTTTCTTCACCATCTATCAATTTAATTGGGACGAAAGAATGATCGGAATTTCATTGGGAATAATCGGTTTATTAGTTGGAGTGGTTCAAGGAGGATTGGTTCGTTACATCAATCCAAAAATCGGAAATGAGAAAAGCATTTACATTGGTTTAGCTTTATATACAATCGGAATGCTATTATTTGCTTTTGCAACAGAAAGCTGGATGATGTTTGTGTTTTTAATTCCGTATTGCCTTGGCGGAATTGCCGGTCCAGCATTGCAATCTGTTGTAGCAAGTAAAGTAGCGCCAAGCGAACAAGGAGAAATTCAAGGGACTTTAACCAGTTTAATGAGCGCTTCTTCAATTATTGGTCCGCCAATGATGGCCAATACATTTTACTTTTTCACTCATGATGATGCGCCGTTTAAGTTTGCCGGAGCACCTTTTATTTTAGGAGGAGTTTTAATGTTGTTGAGTACAGTTGTTGCTTATTTTTCGTTGAAAAAACATGCGGTTCCGAAAATAGAAATTAATAATCAAGAAATAGTATAAAGCTAAAAAGTCTTCATTTTAATGAAGACTTTTTTATTTGGAATTTGGATTTTTTTTGATTGGAATTTCTATTTCAAATACAAATAATGATTAAAATAGTCAATAATCGCTTTTCCTTCCAATAGAACATCAGCGCCAATAATGCCATGAACAGCTTTTGCTTTAAAAGATTCTAACGCCTCATTTACGTGCGAAAGATCAAAAATTACGATGCTGAAATCTTTGCTTTTCCAGCTTCCTAACTGCAATTTATTTTGAGACGAAATCTGTGTTGTCATTCCAGTTCCGCCTGCTCCAGAAGCTTTTGTTTTAGAGTTCTTAGCAGAAAGTTCGAAGCGTTCAATACACTCAAAGCCTACGCAGGTATTGGATGCGCCAGTGTCTAAAATGAAATTTCCAGAAATGCCGTTTATTTTGGCTTTTATCTGCAAATGCTGGGTTTTGGTGATTTTAAACTTTATTTTTTTGTACTTCTCAATTTTGAGAATTTCGTGAAGATTTTCCATTCCTGTAATGATTGAAAACCAAAAATAAGCCAATTATCGCCAAAAAACTAATGATATACAACATATAATTGGTTTGCTTTTCAGGCTTTTCAAGAGTGCCATAATACACAAAAGCGCTCCAATAATAAGGTGACTTTTTTGCATTTGGAACGTTTTCATCTTTTAAAAACTCCCTTTTTGCATTTGCCGTTGCCTGTGCAAAAGACGAATTATGTTTTACCTCTTTATAAAAATAATCCATGAAAACAGAAGTTGTATAATCGTTTACATTCCACAAAGAAAATAATAGATTTTGTGCTCCCGCAAACTGAAAACCTCTTGCTACGCTCAGAGCGCCTTCGCCTTTATAGAGTTTTCCAATTCCGGTTTCACAAGCGCTCAGAACCACCAAATCAGGATTGAGCTGTAAATTATACAATTCAGAAAATAAAACTTCTTGATCGTAGAATTTGATGCTTGCCGGAGTTTCCAGATCGCCCGAAGAGGCATGTGTGCTGAGATGTATAATCGATTTTCCTATTGCGCTGTTTTTAAAGTTTGAGAAATCAGCATTTTTATTCTCAAAAAACTGTCCGTCAAAATTATGTTTTATAGATTGCAATTCATTTTTCGAAAAAGGAAGTTCATAATTGGTTTTTTCGAAAATTGGAAAAAGACCTAAAATATTCTTTTTGCCATTTGAAAGCGGATTTGTGTTCAAATATAATTCTGCAGAATTGTTATAAGAAACATCAAACTTATCCAGCAGATAATTCATTTTTGTAAAATTGGTTGTGTTTGAGGTTTCGCTTATTAAAGCTTCAAAAGGCAGAAAAGACAGAATTCCATCTGGAACAAGAATCAAATTTTTATGTTTTTCAACTTTTGGAATTTGAAGTTTCTTATAGATTTTATTTCCAAGTGCATTATACTTTTTAGGATTGTTGGCAATTGCAGATGGATCCTTAAAAAAGTCAATGAATGAAAGCAATTCCTTATCAGCTGTTTCAATTTTGTGCAGTGTGATTTTTTTGTTTTCGAGAATGAAATTATAGATGCAATGACTTCCAAAAAAATATTCCAGTAATACCGCATTGTCTTTTTTCAGTTTGACGTATAATTTAGCCAAGTCCAATTCAGCACTCTTTTTCTGATCGGTTTTGTTTTGCTTTGTTTTCAAAAGCAGCATCAATTCATTCTGTTTTTTAACGGCTTCATTGATTTTAGAAATATTAGCCGCTTCTAATTTTTGCTGTTCTTTCAGAATGGCGGTATTCCAATTTTGGAGCTGTTGCAAAATCAGTTTTTCTTCTCTTGAAATCGTTTCAATATTTTTAAGATGCTTTTTTAAAACAACCGATTTTGTTTGTTCAGACAATAGAAAAGCACTTTCGATATAATTCATTTTTCGTTCTCTTTCAAACAATGAAAGATAAATTTCAATGCATTTTTCTGTTCTGTTTCGGTTTCGTACTTGTGTTATAATTTTTGAATTTTCATAAACCAAAAGCGACTGAATCATTTCTTCGATTTTAAAAGAAAGCTCATAACTTTTTAAGGCATTTTTTGGCTGATTTTCGGCTAAATAAATTAAGGCTTGCAAATCTAAAGCATCTAATAAAACCGTTTCTGCATAAAGCGAATTCCCATTTGGGAGCCTATTTTTGGAAGCCGAATAACTGGGAAGAAGTGTTTTAAAAACTATTTCTAGATTTTGCTGAGCATCAACTATATTGCCTTCAGAAAAAGAAATAAAAGCGGCTTCATAATAAAATTGTCCTATTTTTCGAGGTTGCCGTTTCGGATTTTTATTGAATTCTGTTTTCGCCTTTTCGAAAAATTCGGAAGCTTTTTTAAAATCGTTTTGATCTACTTTTAACTGAGCCAGATTTCGATATGCATTTGCTAAAGTTTCGGTTTGCGATTTGTCATTTTTTAAAAGGGAAACCGCTTTCAAAAATGAAGTTTCAGCTTCAGCCTTTTTAGAAGATAAAACATAGTTTGTTCCTAAATTATTCAGCAAAAGTCCTTTTTCTTTATTGGAAAGTCTTTCGGTCTGGATTGTTTTCTCAATCAATTCTATTGCTTTATAAACGTTACCAGTATTTTGATAAACATTTGAAAGATTAAGAATGGCGGCCGTTTTTTGGCTCTTGTTTTTCTCCTGGCTGGCAATAAAATAATATTGTTTTATCGTATTTTCGGCATTTTCATAATCGCCCAAAACGGTATATAAATTGCCCAAAGGTTTCAGGCAGAATTCAATTATATCATAATTTTTAAGTTTGTTTTTCTGGTAAATCATCCAAGCTTTTTCGTAGCTTTTTACCGCATCTAAATTCTGTCCAAACTGATTTTCATAATACGCTTTATTGCAATTTAAAATGACAATTGCCAACAATTCATCTTTGGTTTTGATCTTGGCACTTTTCCAGAAATCACTTTCAATGTTTTTTAAATTCTGCAACGCTTCCGCGGAAGGATTCGCGGTAAAACTGTCAACAGCATTATATATTTTATCTTCCTGACTTTGTCCGAAAATATTCAGACACAGGAAAAGGAAAATAAAACCATATAAGTGATGTGAGTTCATATTATATTGTTTTTGCCACGAATTTCACGAATTTTCACAAATCGAAACTCAAAATAGCATTACTTAAATTAGTGGAAATTAGTGAAATTCGTGGCAAAATATTCTTTGCGTATCTCTGCGTAACCTTTGTGCATCTCTGCGGTATAACCTCTAAAACTTCCAAATTCCATACACTTGAAAATAATTAAAATTCTGTTCAAAATTAATCACATAGCGCGCGCCCAAACTAGGTCCGATTCTAGCAAAACCAGCTGTTAAGTCAAATAAAAGCCCTGTTTTAAAGCCTGAGAAATTGTTTTTTATCGTATTAGAACTTGTTGTCGAACTGATCAAAAAGTTTTCTTTATCGCCTTCAAAAGTATCGACCGTGATCGTTTGATTCTGTTCTGAATACACATTTACATTCGTCTGAATTCCCGCTCCAACTCCAATGTAGTTATTGATATTATATCGAATTAAAACAGGAATTTCCCAATTGATATTTTTATTTTCAGTGGCAGTTGTGGTGCGTACTAATTGTCTGGTTCCGTTGGCATTTGTATTAAATTCTTCCAAAACGTTTACTTTGCTGTCATATTGGTTTAAAGCATTTTCCCATTCTACCTGCCAATAAAAACGATACGATTTAAAAGGCGAAATCGTCGCGCCCACAAAATAGCTCGTCGATTTATCTAGATCTGGATAAAAATTATAACCTGCTTTGGCGCCAATCGAAATTCCGGGCAGGAATCGAGTAGTGGCATAGTTGGTAATTATAGGTTCGTTTTTATCAAAAATAATTGCGGTTCGGCTTTTAGTTTTTACCTTATGAAAATCTTCACCAAACTTCATGGAATATTTGACAAAACCTTTTGTAGAATCTTTTTCGTGTACATTTTTCTGTTCGCTTCCTGGAAGATAAATGTTTTTAAAAGTAAAAATGATTTGTTTCTGTTTGATAATCGTATCGAGACAGCTTACCGTTGGTTCTTCACCTTTTGGACAAATCGGACATTCGGGATACATGCTTTCAATCTGAAAAGTTTTTTTGTCAAACATGTCGGGAACATCGGTTTCCAAACGGATCTTTCTTGCAGGACCTTCACCATTATTTTGAAAACGGGTTTTAAAATTTACTCGTTTGAAACGCACTAATCTGTAATTCATGAAACTTCCGTTAGAACCCATTTTGTTTGGATCGTGAGAAGTTACAATTTCCATTTCCAGATTTTTCACTTTATGGTTTTTATAACTTCTATTCGGGACAAAAATTCCTCGCATGGTTACTGTTGCACTGGTATCTTTTATCATTTCGGGAGTTGTTTTGAAAGTGTAAAAAACATTTCGAGTTTCTCCCGGATTCGCATCATCAAATTCTAAAATAGAAACATTGTGATAGGTTTTATTGGCATCTGAAAGTGAAGCTTCCAAATCTTCTTCAGTTGTGGTATTTCTATATTTTTTGATTTTGGAAGTCCCTTCGGCGGAAGCCAAAAAAGTATTCGAGTCATTTAAATCATCAGTCGAAGCAACAAGATTTTCTTTCACTTCACGTTCGCCCGCATACGTTCTGAAATCACTTAATTCGAAATTATTGTGTTTGAATTGCTTTTCATTATAAAATAAATAAAGCTTTCCGCTAGAAACATAATTTTCAAGATTCTGATAACTTACCACAACTACCATTTCTTGTTCTGGAATTGGATCACAGTTTTTAATAATCGCAAAACCATTCTGATCGGCAATAGAAGCAATGTCTTTATAATTGGTGTCTGTAATATCGTTTATGGCCACTTTCTTTGGGCGAGTTGCCGGAGGTTTTCCGTTGTCATAATTATTCGTTACAGCAAGTCTTGCCGTGTAAGTTCCTTTGTTTTTATAAACATGTTTAGGTTCGGCTTCTTTGCTGTAATGGCCGTCTCCCAATTCCCATAAATAAGAATAACTTGGTTTTGGCGCACCCGCAATCGGAATCAAAGGCGGAGTTTCTGGTTTAAAACTAACCTGATTTCCGTTTTGAATAAAACCTATATTGGCTCTTCGTGTTATGGTGTCTTTCACTTTGATTTGTCCTATTGAAAAAATAGAAAATAGAATAAAGAAAATAGACAGTTGTGGTTTCATAACTAGATAGTTTTGAGGTTTAAAAATTTCTGAATGAAATCTCAAACAAGATTAAATGTAAAAAAAAGTGATGAGCAAATCACCACTTTTTCTCAAAAAAAGCATTTAGAAGTTACTGTATGGCATTAATTGCAGCAACTAATTGAGCTTCGGTGCCGACTGTTGTTTCGGCTAAATTAAATTCGTAAACCGCATTTGCAGAAATTGTCACGCCTTTTATCGCATAGCGCCAGTTTCCGTTATCTTCTGTTGCAAAAATGATATGGCAAGCTAATCCAATCGGAATTTGACCATAATGTTCGCTAAACAATCCTTCAGCTGTATAAGTGTCCAATTGAGCAAGTGCATTTTTGCCTTCTCCATCGTAAGAAAGAAAAACGGCACTGTTTGTATTGTTGTATCCGTCTGGAACATCAACTAAAAGAGTTGTTTTTGGTCTTGGATCGTGGTAAAAACGATCTACGTTGGTCCAACCGAATTTACCGAAAGTCACATAATAATTGTTTAATTCACCTTGTACACCGCCTTTTCCATCAGTTCCATCAGCATTTGCTTTTGCTTCCCTCCAAGCCAAATTGCCATCTTCCTCGATAACTCCAGTCCACAAAGTCATTAGGTTATCAAAACCATTTGTCAATGCAGTCGGAACGATCATATTCATACTGCAAGAAGTTTGCAATTCGACTCCTCCCTGAGTTGCTTTGATGAAGAATTCTCCTCCAGAAATTAAAAGATTTTTCTTTCCGTCTGCGGTAATTCCCATAGTTGGTTTGTTGGTAACCAGCATGTTTCCTTTATCAAAAAGTTCGATGTATTCAATATCGACTTGCCCAGTTACAGGATTTCCGTTTTTGGTTAAACAATCTCCGTTAATGTAAAGCTTTACACCCTTTGCTGAAGTTAATGTAACAACGCCGTTTCCTGCGGTCATAGTAAAATTTTGCGTGTTTCTTTTTACTCCTTTTTCGCTAATGCTTTTAAACGCTTCAGAAGTAGGAGGCGAAATTTTGAAATCTTCTCCGTCGCTATTATCGCAGCTTGCGAACGTTGTCATCGCTATTATTAAAAGTCCGATTTTTTTAAAATTTGTTTTCATAATTTCTAGTTTTTATAAATCTGGCTTGATTGTTTCAAGTAGTTTTCAGATTTGGTTAATTAATTTTAATGTTATATCAACTCGGGTTAGATTTTGTTACCCTCTTTTTCAAAAAATATTTTAAAGGGCTTTTATGTGCTTATATCAATTGACTTCAAAATTTGTTACCTCAGTTTTATTTTTAAATAGAAATGCATTTGTCTTCAAAAAGATTTCCATCTTCGTCAACAGCGACCAAAATGTCTTTTTTGCGGGAGAATTTTAGAATAAGATAAATCCAGACAACTAGCCAGATGCCAAAAGTGAATACGCTTAGAAACAAATGAAAAGTATGATTTATGTTTTTCTTTTCTTTAGACAAAACCACATAAGGCAGTTTTTCATTTTGTTCTGTAATTACAAAACCGTTACGTGTTTTAGCAGCGATTATTTCGTAAAACCGGTCTAGATTTTTTTCATTGATATATTGGTAACTTTCCATTTCTTTTAATTTTTTAAAGGTTTTTAAAAGACTTTTGTTTCGATATATACAATTGATTGTAATATTGTTACCTCTTATTTTTGAAAATTTTTAAGATTCTTTTTTTAAATTAGCTGTAAAATGCTTTTTTATGGATCAAAATAAAATTCATCCTGATCAAAAATATATCGACGGACTTGCTGCAAACGATTCACTAGTTATCGAAATGATATATAAAAAATTTGCGCCCAAAGTAGTTCAGTTTATCACCAATAATTCTGGAGATAAAGATCAGGCGCAGGATGTGATTCAGGAAATTATGATTTTGCTTTTTAATCAGGCGAAAGCCAAGAAACTTCAGCTCACTTGTCCGTTTGACGCCTATTTTTTCTTGCTCTGCAAAAGACGCTGGCTAAACGAATTGAAAAATTCTGCCAATAAAGGGGTAACAATTTATGAGAATGTGGTATCTATCAATGAATCTGCTCACGAATTGATTGCACAGGCAGAAGAATTTGATGAAAAACAGAAGCTTTTCGAAACCATGTTCCAAAAATTGGGAGAGAAATGCCAAGAAGTTTTGAAACTCAGTTTTTCTCTAAAATCAATGGAAGAAGTAGCCCAAAAACTCAATGTGACTTACGGTTATGTCCGAAAAAAGAAATCGTTGTGTGTAGGCCAGCTGACGCAGTGGATTCAAGAAGCGAAAAATTTTAACTCTTTAAAAAACAATTAATCATGAACGAAGAGCGCTATATATTATTTGATCAATATCTTCAAGGCGAACTGACCGTTGATGAAAAAAACAATTTTGAGAAACAATTATCTGAGGATGCTGCATTGGCTTCGGAGTTTGAAAGTTTCAAAGAAATGCATTTTCAGTTGGAGAATAAATTCGGACAAGAACAGGAAAGAGAAATCTTTAAAGGAAACTTGACCAGAATTTCAGATAAATATTTTAATAAAAAGGAAAATAAAGTAGCTTCGCTTAAACCGTGGTATTTTGCGGCAGCGGCATCTATAATTATTATGTTTGGATTGTTTTTCTTTGATTACAAGCATTATCCAAATTTTGAAGATTATAATCATCCAGAAAGTGCTTATTTTACAGAAAGAGGCGTTTCTGAAGCCATTTTAAAACAAGCAGAGAATAATTTCAACGGAAAAAGATATGAAACAGCGATTCCGATTTTTGAAATGATTTTAAAAGAAAACAATTCAGACGAGATTAAATATTTCTATGCCGTTTCATTATTGCAAGTTGGCAAATACGTAAAAGCAGAAAATATATTTAAAGAATTGGAAGCCGGAAATTCTGTTTATAAAGAAAAAGCAAAATGGAATCTAGCTTTATCTAAATTAAAACAAGGAAAATATGATGACTGTAAAGCCATTTTACAGACAATTTCGCAAGACTATGAAGATTATGATGAAGTTGAACAGCTTTTAGAAGAATTGGATTAAATTCTAATTAGTTAAGAAAAAATTTACCTCTTTACGGGAAACCTCAATCGAATTTGGAATTTTAGTTCTAAATTCGATTTTCTTTTTACAAGAACTTGTTCCAAAAACAATTTAAGTTAACCAGAAAAGCTAAATGAAAAAAGTTGTAATAATTTTTCTTCTTGTTTTTTCTCAGACCATTTCTGGTTTGGGTAGCATTACCCAGACCGAAAAATTGGCTGCGACATGTAGGAATTGTACCCGATATTGAGGTAAAACCAACAATAAAAGGGATAAAAGAAGGCAGAGATGAAGTTTTGGAACGCGCTTTGCTATATATAGAAACAGGAAAATAAACCCAGTTTGTCGTACTGAGTAACGAGGGATCGCACTAGCTGATCGAGAGAAAAAATGGGGGTTTTCTCCTCGAAGCTTCTTGTGAGGTCCTTCGTTCCTTAGAATGATAAAAAATAGGTTGTTATTGTTCTAGCCTTTGTCAAAGTGTACAACTTTTGACAAAGGTTTTTTTTTCACCCTGAGTGAAGTCGAAGGATCGCATTGAGAATCCATAAAGATTAGCGATTAGGGCTTCGACTCCGCTCAGCGTGACAAAAATAAAATCCGTGACAATCCGTGTTTTCACAAAGTGAATTCGTTTCATCCGCGTACCTCAATCGCAACAGAATTGCTATTCTTTTAATATTGTCGTAATTTTGGCACTTTAAAATTACAGCCTTGAATTCAACACCCATTATTACCGATACCCACACGCATTTATATTCTGAAGAATTTGATCAGGATCGTGACGAAATGATTCAGCGCGCTATTGATGCGGGAATTACACGTTTTTTTATTCCTGCAATCGATGCTGCAGCAACACAATCGATGTACGATTTAGAAAAAAATTATCCTGAAAATATATTTCTAATGATGGGTTTGCATCCCACTTACGTGAAAGATAATTATTTGGAAGAATTAGCACATGTGGAAACAGAATTGTCTAAAAGAAAATTCTACGCAGTTGGCGAAATCGGAATCGATTTGTATTGGGATAAAACACATCTAAAAGAGCAGCAAATTGCTTTTAAAAGACAAATTCAGCTGGCAAAACAGTATAAATTACCCATTGTAATTCATTGCAGAGAAGCGTTTGATGAGATTTTTGAAGTATTAGAAGAAGAAAAATCTGAAGATTTGTTTGGGATTTTTCATTGTTTTTCCGGAACTTTAGAACAAGCAGAGCGCGCCATTTCTTATAATATGAAATTGGGAATTGGTGGAGTTGTTACTTTTAAGAACGGGAAAATTGATCAGTTTTTAAATCAAATCGATTTAAAACATATCGTTTTAGAGACCGATTCACCGTACTTAGCGCCCATTCCATATAGAGGAAAAAGAAATGAAAGCAGTTATTTGGTCAACGTTATAGCTAAATTAAGTGATGTGTATGGCGTTTCTACAGAAGAAATTGCAGCAATCACAACCCAAAACTCAAAAGACGTTTTTGGGATTTAACCTGAGCCTTACAAAACTTTAAATTTTTTTTTGTTCTTTTGCCCACTTTAAACAATTATAAATAATGCAGAAATTTGATGCCATTCGACCGTTTTATGATTCCGAAATAAATGAAGCACTTCATGCGGTGGTCAATCATCCTATGATGAAAACCATGATGAACTTTACTTTTCCGGATGTAGAAGATGAGGTTTGGAAGGAACAATTGAAGAAAACCCATTCTATACGAGATTTTCAATGCAACTTTATTTATAACACGATCCAAAAAGTTTTAGAAAAAAGCTCTGAAGGTCTTACCACATCAGGTTTTGAAAAACTGGAACCCAATACTTCTTATCTATTTATCTCAAATCACAGAGATATTCTTTTGGATACAACCTTGCTAAATGTCTGTTTGTTTGAACATGGTTTAGTAATGACAGCTTCGGCAATTGGAGACAATTTAGTAAAGAAAGCTTTTTTGGCAACTTTGGCAAAATTAAATAGAAACTTCTTGGTTCTAAGAGGTTTGTCTCCGAGAGAAATGCTTCAAAGTTCAAAATTGTTGTCTGAATATATGGGACAATTGCTGCTTCGCGAAAACCGTTCGGTTTGGATTGCTCAAAGAGAAGGAAGAACGAAAGATGGAAATGACGAAACCAATCCAGGAGTTTTAAAAATGATTGGAATGGCTTCTGATGAAGAAGATTTGATGAATTATTTTAAGAAATTAAAAATCGTTCCTGTCTCTATTTCATACGAATACGATCCGACAGATGTTTTGAAAATGCCGCAATTAATGGCAGAAGCAAACAACGAAGTGTACGTAAAAGATAAAAACGAAGATTTCATGAATATCATTAGCGGTATCATGGGAACTAAAAAGAGAATACACATTTCTGTCGGAGATGTTTTAGATGCTGAAATCGATCAGATTGTGGCAGAAAATGATAATGTAAACAAACAGGTTCAAGCGTTGGCGCAGACTATTGATGATGTAATCTTGAAAAACTATCAATTATGGCCAACAAATTTTATTGCTTACGATATTTTAAACGAAACAGACAAATTTGCTCATAAATATAAAGAGAGCGAAAAACAGCTTTTTGAGCGCCGTTTAGAAATGCGTATCGGAAGCGATAATCCTGTGACAAGACAAGGATTTTTAGCTATGTATGCCAATCCTGTTGTCAACAAATTAAAATACCAAGATGTCATCTAAAGCAAAAATATTATTGGTTTATACCGGAGGAACCATCGGTATGAGCAAAGATTTTGAAACTGGAGCACTGAAAGCCTTCAATTTTGGTAAATTAATTCAGAAAATACCAGAAATCAAGCAATTGGATTGCGAAATCGAGTCGATTTCCTTCGAACATCCAATAGATTCTTCAAATATGAATCCTCAAATGTGGACCAAAATCGCCACAATCATTGAGGAAAATTATAATTCTTACGACGGATTTGTTGTCCTTCACGGATCTGATACCATGTCGTATTCGGCTTCGGCATTGAGTTTTATGCTGGAGAATTTGTCAAAACCAGTTGTGTTTACAGGTTCGCAATTGCCAATTGGGGATTTGCGCACCGACGCCAAAGAAAATCTGATAACAGCAATTCAAATTGCTTCTCTACAGGAAAATGGAAAGCCAGTTATTACAGAAGTCTGCTTATATTTTGAATACAAATTATACCGCGGAAACCGAACTTCTAAAGTAAATGCTGAACATTTCAGGGCCTTTACAGCACCAAATTATCCTGAATTGGTAGAATCTGGTGTTCATTTAACATTAAACAGACATTTATTTCTTCCTGTAAATAAAAATGCAAAACTTATTGTTCATAAGAATTTAGACAATCACGTTGCCATCATCAAAATGTTCCCAGGAATGAGTGAAATTGTTCTGGCTTCCATCCTTGCAACTAAAGGGTTGAGAGGAATTATTCTCGAAACTTACGGTTCTGGAAATGCACCAACTGAAGATTGGTTTTTAAACTTAATCGAAAAAGCCATCAAATCTGGAATACATATCGTAAACGTAACGCAATGTTCAGGCGGAAGTGTAAACATGGGACAATACGAAACTAGTACAGCTTTGAAATCGTTAGGAGTTATTTCTGGAAAAGACATTACAACCGAGGCAGCAATTACAAAATTGATGTACTTGTTGGGGCATAATATTCCGCAAAACGAGTTTAAAGATATTTTTGAAACTGCACTTCGCGGGGAAATATCATAGTTTAAATTGCAATATTTTAAAAATCCCAAATCCCAAATTCCAAAATCTAAAGTTGGAATTTGGGATTTTTTTATTGAAATTTTTGCTTAACCAAAGTTTGTGGAAAATTGGAATTTGAGATTTTCTTTTAAAATTTGGAATTTTTATAAGTTACCGGGCAAGTTTCCAATTCATCAGAGGCTTTGTGTTTTTTGTAATAGATATAAATCAAAACAGAAAGAATACAGATTATTCCCTGAATAGCAACTGTGGCTCTTACGCCAAGCGAGTGCGAAACATAACCAATAATTAAACTTCCCACAGGAATCATTCCCTGATACGCCATCATATAATAACTGATGCTTCTAGAGCGCATACTGACAATACTATGTGTCTGAATATAAATGTTGATAGATGAAGTTTGTCCCATCATTCCGATTCCGCTTAGAGTCATACAGATTAGCGCAATTGTAATGCTATTAGAAACGGCTAGGATAATAATGCTAAACCCAAGTAAGAGACTGGCGGCAATCATTAATTTTCCCATATTTTCAGCCGATTTTAAATTGGCAAGATAAATAGCAGATAAAATTGAGCCGACTCCGGCTGCGCTTTCAAACCAGCTGAAAGTTTCGGCGTTTCCGCTAAAAATATCTTTCGCAAAAACAGGCATCAAAGTATTAAAAGAAATTACAAACAAACTGCTGCAAGTTAGCATTAAGAGCATTCTTGCCATTTCGCTTTCTTTTTTTACGTAATCAAGCCCTTCTATAAGATCGTCCAGCATTTTAAGCTTGTTTTCTGCTTTAATATGCGGTGTAATTTTCATTAGCATTAGCGAAATTAAAACAGGCACATAACTCATAAAGTTTCCAATAAAACAGATGTCTTCTCCATATTGATGCAGAATAATTCCCGCAAGCGCAGGCCCCGCGATTCGGGCAAAATTGTTCATAGTCGAGTTAAGAGCAACTGCGTTTGGAAGGTCTTCTTTATTGTCAACAATGTCAATCATCATAGTTTGGCGGCAAGTCATATCAAAAGCATTGATAATTCCTTGAACAAGGCTGAGTGCCAGAATAAAATTGATATTATAAATTTTGAGATAAATAAGTAGCGCCAAAGTTCCTGCCTGAAGCATTGCCAAAGACTGCAATACCATCATAGCGCGGTGTCTGTCATAACGCCCAATAATACTTCCGGCAAGAGGTGCCAGAAACAGAGACGGAATCATACTTAAAAAAGTCGCTAATCCCAATAAAAATACCGATCCTGTTATACTATAAACCATCCAGCTTACGGCTGTTTTCTGCATCCAGGTTCCGATAACTGAAACAGATTGTCCGTAAAAGAATAACTTGAAATTTTTAGATTTTAAGGCTTTAAACATGATCTTTATTATTTGATTACAAAGTTCGGAATTATGATTTCATTAGAAAAATTAATAATTTTACTTATAATAAGTAGCAAAAATTATCAATATGGAAATCTATCAATTGCAATATTTTATTAAAACCGCTGAAGTTTTGCATTTTACAAAAGCGGCAGAGTTGTGTTTTGTAACGCAATCAGGACTTTCGCAGCAAATTAAAAAGCTAGAAGAAGAGCTCGGAATGCCATTGTTTAAGCGAATTGGAAAAAAAGTGCAGTTGACAGAAGCAGGAGCCGTTTTTCTGATTCATGCTAAAAAAGTGGTCGAAAATCTAGAAAACGGTAAACAGGCGATTGAGGATTTAAACGAAATGATTGGCGGAGAACTCCGAATTGGCGTAACCTATATTTTTGGATTATTGATTCTGCCTGTTGTAAATGCATTTGCCAAAAGATACCAGAATTTGAGAATAATTGTGGAATATGGTACAACAGAAGATTTAGAGCAAAAACTGATTAATAACGAATTGGATTTGGTTTTGGTAATTTCGTCTCACGAAATTGGTCCTCCAATTCAGAAAGTGCCCTTGTTTACTTCAAATATGGTTATGGCAGTTTCAAAAAATCATGCTTTGGCTGAAATAGACAAAATACCATTTAAAAAAATAGCTGAAGTACCTTTGATTCTTCCGGGAAAAGGTTCTAATTCGCGCGAATACGTAGAGTTGCTGTTTGTAAAACATAACATGAAACCAAAAATTTCGATCGAATTAAATTCGATTCATGCTTTACTGCAAATGGTAGAAAATAGCGATTGGGCAACTATTGTAGCTGAAAAAGCTTTGAAAGGTTGGGAACATAGCCTTAAAGCAATACAAATTACAGGAGTTTCGACCAAAAGAGATTCATATATGTTAACAATGGGAGGTTACCAGAAAAAGGCCGTAAAACTGTTTATGGAAGAATTTAGAAAGAGCATCTGAAGTAACTTTGATTTTACTTTTGTAAAGTCAGATTTTTTTGTGTTATTTGCAGACCAAAATAGAGAGGTGTCCGAGTGGTTTAAGGAGCTAGCCTGGAAAGCTAGTATATGGGTAACTGTATCGAGGGTTCGAATCCCTTCTTCTCTGCAAATTTTAATTAAAATAATACCAAACCTCGAAATGTATATTTCGAGGTTTTTTTATTAACTTTCTACAGTTATGCAAGATTTGTATTCAGTTTCATTATCTTATTTTAAGATTCAATAAATGGAAAAAGAAAATGACAAAAAGTGAAATCATAATATATAGTACAGCTGATGGTTTGATTAAAATTCAAACACGATTAGAAAATGATACTGTTTGGCTTACACAAGCGCAAATGTCAGAGCTTTTTGGTAAAGATAGAAGTGTGATTACCAAGCATATTGCAAATGTTTTCAAAGAAGGTGAATTAGAGGAAAAAAGCAATGTGCAAATTTTGCACATTGCAAATTCAGATAAACCAGTTAAGTTTTATAATCTTGATGTTATAATCTCGGTTGGATATAGAGTTAAGAGCTTTCAAGGAACACGATTTCGTCAATGGGCGACGGCAAGACTTCGTGAATATATCGTAAAAGGCTTTACGATGAATGACGAAATGCTAAAACAAACAGACAACGAAAGCTATTTTGAAGAATTATTGGCACGTATTCGTGATATTCGTTCGTCTGAAAAAGTATTTTGGAGAAAGGTTTTAGATATTTATGCGACAAGTGTAGATTATGATCCAAGGGCAGAAAGTAGTAAATTATTTTTTCAAACGATACAAAACAAGATGCATTGGGCGGCTCACGGACATACAGCAGCCGAAGTCATTTATGAGCGTATAAATGCTCAGTTGCCAAATTTAGGTTTGACTAATTTTAGAGGTGAAAAACCGACGAAACAAGAAATAGAAATAGCTAAAAATTATTTGAATGAAGATGAGTTAAATGTTTTGAATCGAATGGTGACAGCATATTTAGATCTGGCAGAAATACAAGCATTAAATAGAAAGCCAATGTATATGAAAACGTGGATTGAAAAGCTTGACGAATTTATTAAAATTACAGGTAATGAGATTTTAGAGCATAATGGTTCAGTGAGTCATCAAAAAGCTTTAGACAAAGCAAATGATGAATATATAAAATATAAAGAGCAAACTAAAAATGATCTTTCTGAAGCTGAAAGACATTTTATAAAAAATATAGAAGAAACAAATAAAAACATAATCGTAAAGAAAAAATCGCAAAACACATTGTCCTAAAAAGTTATTTTCAAAATACGGTTTCCCGCATTTTTTTATTCTAGAAATATTATATATTTGGCTCCTGTGTAATATAAATAACTTAATGGATTTACCTCCTTATTCGCCAGGATTGCATAAACTGGTTACTCTACATGTAGACGAAATTTCTAAGCTTACCAACAGCAAAGGCTTTGTTGCAGTTACCGATTCCATTTTAGAAAAGTACGAACTTGAGAAGGTTGGCGTTGTAGTGCATGACTTCGAAAACGAAAGTTTTACAATTTCGTACTGCCTGAAAGAATCTCATATTTGTATACACACTTGGCCAGAATACAATCAGTTGACTTTGGACGTTTATTTGTGCAATTATCTTCAGGATAACTCGCATAAAGTGCGTGCCGTTATGGCCGATTATGTTGCCTATTTTGAAGCAGAAATTATTAAAGATTTTGAAATTAACCGATAAGATATGAAGATTCCTTGTTACGATTGTAATACAGAAACCGAGTTAGAGGTTGGTTTTGAAGTTGTCAATTTTGTTTGTCCGAAATGTCAGAGTTTATATGCTCGTGATAAAGAGGGGCAATTTAGAAGGAGATCTCAGTATAAAAACGTACTCAGAGATTATCCATTGGAAATTGGCGATGTTGGGTTTTTGAAGGGTAGCGAATACAAAGTCACAGGTTTGCTAAGAAAAAAAGTACATCCTGATTATACTTGGACAGAATTTATTTTGCAGAACGAAGCTAAAGAGTTTCTATATCTTTCTGTTTCAAACGGGCATTGGATGATGCTTACCGAAATGGAAAATATTGCAGAATTAAGAGGAGGAGTTACAGTTTTAGACCATGATGGTATAGATTACGATTTGTTTGAACATTCGGATGCTGAAATCATAGACGCGCAAGGTTTTTTTGATTTTGCACTTCCTCAAAACAAATTAATTCATTTGGCAGAATTTATAAATCCGCCAAACATCATCTCTATAGAAAGGATGAACAATGTGCAATCAGCATTTCATGGCGAGTATGTGAAAAAAAGCGTCATTCAGAAAGCCTTTCCGAAAAGAACAATGCCGTATCAGTTTGGCGTAAACATGATTCAACCGTCTCGTTTTGACCTTCGCAATACTGCCATTATTTTCTGTCTTTTTGCTTTATTGATTATAACTGCAAACTGGTATATTTATAAAGATCAGGTTGAACAAAACGTTTTTAATAGTAAAATTAAGTTCAGCGAATTTGATAATAAAGAAATTACCACTCCATCTTTTGTGCTCAAAGGCGCTTCGGCTCCTATGACTATTAGCGTTTCGACTGAGGTTAATAATTCATGGGCCAATATAAATGTCGCTTTAATTAATGAAGATAATGGCGATGAAATTTATGCTAATAAAGACATCGAATACTATCATGGTTACTCTGACGGAGAATCTTGGACAGAAGGAAGCCAGTATGAAAAGTTTAATATCTGTGGTGTAAAAGGAGGAAAATACCATCTTTTGATTACACCAATGAAAGCTCCAGAAGATTCTTCTAATAGCGAAATGAATGTTAATGTGGTCTGGAATCAGCCTTCAAGTCGAAATTTAGGTTTAGTTATTCTAGGTATGGTTATAATTTATTTCATCATACGATATTTTAAAAATCAATTTGAAAAAGAGAGATGGGCAGACAGTTCCTACTCAACTTATGAATAATATGAAAAAAATTTCAGAGTTCTTTGCCAATAATTGGGCGCCATTAGCAATTGGATTCTTTTGCTTTGGGGTTTACATCTATTTTGCTCTTGCAGGAAACAGAATCTGTGATTGCGAAACTACAGAAAATTATAAATCAACAACGAGCGGAAGCCGTTCATCATACAATCATTTTTATCACAAATAAAAAAAACTATCAAATATGGAATTATTTCACGCACAGCCAATAGTAAACTCAATTCTTTATTCTTTTTTAGGAATAGTTATTTTGCTAATCGGTTATTATATTATCGAAAAATTGACTCCAGAGAATACTTGGAAAGAAGTTGTAGAAAAAAATAATGTTGCTGTTGCCATTGTTTTGGCAGCATTTATCATCGGGATTTCCATGATTATTAGTGCCGCAATTCATGGGTAAAAAGTTTCTTAGATTTGAATTTCTTTTACTCTTTGCCGTATTTATAATTGCCACTTGCGGACTTATTTATGAGTTGGTTGCAGGAACTTTGGCCAGTTATTTATTAGGCGATTCGGTAAAACAGTTTTCATTTATTATCGGCGTATATCTATTTTCTATGGGTATAGGCTCTTTTTTTTCAAAGTTTTTCAATAAGAATCTGCTTAATACTTTTGTAGAAATCGAAATTCTAGTTGGACTTATTGGAGGTTTGAGCTCGGTAATTTTGTTTCTGCTGTTTGAAAATGTGGGTTCTTTTCAATTCATTTTATATTTATTTGTTTTCGTAACCGGATTTTTGGTCGGATTGGAGATTCCACTATTAATGAATATTTTAAAAGATAGAGTCGAATTTAAAGATCTGGTTTCGAATGTTTTTACCTTTGATTATATCGGAGCGCTTTTGGCTTCTATTTTATTTCCGTTGGTTCTGGTGCCAAAATTGGGCATCATGGGAACTTCTCTTTTCTTCGGAATGATCAATGTGAGCATTGCTATTGCCTTATGTTTTTTATTGAAAAGAGAATTGAAGAAGCCTTCTTTATTAAGAGCAAAAGCCGTTTTATCTTTTGTATTATTATTGGTTGTTTTTATTTTTTCCAATGATATTCTCGCGTATTCAGAAGGGAAATTATACGGAGAAAATATCATTTATACGAATTCGACACCGTATCAGCGTATCGTTTTAACACATAATAAGAGCGATTACAGGCTTTATTTGAATAATAACCTACAATTTAGTTCTGCTGACGAATATCGTTATCACGAGGCTTTAGTTCATCCCGCAATGTCGATGGCTAAAAGTGTAAAAAATGTTTTGGTTTTAGGCGGCGGTGATGGCTTGGCGGTTCGCGAAATTCTGAAATACAAAGACGTTCAAAAAGTGACTTTGGTAGATTTGGATGAAGGAATGACAAAACTGTTCAAAACCAATTCGGTATTGACGAATTTCAATCAGAATTCGTTGAATAATCCTAAAGTTACCGTAATCAATACCGACGCTTATATTTGGGCGAAAAACAATAAAGAAAAATACGATGTGGCGATAATCGATTTTCCAGATCCATCCAATTATAGTTTGGGGAAATTGTATTCGCTGAATTTTTATCAAACTATAAAAACTATTTTAAAACCTGACGCAGCCGTTGTAATACAAACTACGTCGCCATATTTTGCGCCGAAATCTTTTTGGTGTATCAATAAAACGGTCATGCAGGTTTTTCCGCAAGTTGATGCCTATCACGCTTATGTTCCGTCGTTTGGAGAATGGGGTTATACGATTGCCATAAACGGTTTTGGAACGACTTTTAATACCGTAAACCGAAAAGCTGATGGATTGAAATTTTACAATTATCAATTTGACCGATTTAATTATTTTACAAATGATATGATTTCGAACCAAATCGAAATCAATCGTTTAGACAACCAGATTTTAGTACGCTATTTTGATGAAGAGTGGGGAAAACTGCAATAAATCCAGAAGGAGTTTTATAAAAGTAGTTGGCGCGGCTTTAATTGCAGTTCCGTTTCTGCAGTTTTGTTCGGATAAAATTGCGGCGATGATGATTCGTTTATCTGGAACTAAACACTTGCTTGGTCATCGTTTGTGGATTAAAGATTTTCCTAAACCAACGAAACAAATCCAGATTCCGTATCTAATTGTCGGCGGAGGAATTTCGGGTTTAAGTGCAGCGCGCCAATTTCATAAAAAAGGAATTTCAGATTTTTTGATAGTAGAATTAGAAAATCATTTGGGCGGAAATTCTTCTAATGGAGAAAATAAATATTCCAAATATCCTTTGGGAGCGCATTATTTGCCTTTGCCTAATTTCCAAGATAAAGAACTGCTTCGTTTTCTAGAAGAAGAAAAAATAATTTTAGGTTATAGTGAAAAAGGTTTTCCAATTTTTGATGAATTGCAATTGACTTTTGCGCCAGACGAACGTTTGTTCTATAAAAATAACTGGCAGGAAGGCGTGGTTCCAAAAGAAGGAAATTTGATTTCTGATGATGTAGAGTTTGACAAATTCTTCAAAAAAATGGATGCGTTTAGAATTGCCAAAGGAGAAGACCAGAAATATTTATTTGATATTCCGCTTTATCTTTCTTCTAAAGACGAAAAGACGAGAACTTTGGATAAAATTACGATGAAACAGTGGTTCAAAGACAATCATTTTACGTCTGAACCTTTGTTTAATTATATCGATTATTGCTGTAAAGACGATTTTGGTTTAGGAATCGAATATGTTTCAGCTTGGGCAGGAATTCATTATTTTGCAGGAAGAAAACAAGATTGTACGCCCGAAAAACACGACAGCGTTTTAACGTGGGCTGAAGGAAATTCGCGTTTGGCTAATCATTTAAAAAAATGTACGAAAGACAAAACACTGAAAAATCATTTGGTTTATGAAGTCAAAGTAGAGAACAATAAAGTGATTGCAAAAGCTTTTGATGATGTCAATAAAACCTCGGTTGAAATAATTGCTGATAAAGTGATTATGAGTTCTCCGCAGTTTGTGAATCAATATTTGATTGAAGACAGAAAAGCGTTTACTGAATATTTTCATTACACGCCTTGGCTTTTGGCAACGCTGATTGTAAACGATTTATCAGATGATTTTAGTTTTCCGCTTTCTTGGGACAATGTAATTTATGATGCAAAAGGTTTGGGATATGTTTACGATCAGCATCAGACCGTGAATCAGGTTCAGGACAAAAAAGTGATTACATATTATTATAGTTTTTCGTCTGCCGATTTGAAGAAAACCAGAAAAGAGCTGTATAAAAAAGACAAAGAATATTGGAAACAGTTTGTTTTGAATGACTTAAAAGTGGCGCATCCAGATATTGAAGAATGTACAGAAGATATAGAAGTGTTTCTTTTGGGGCACGGAATGATTTCGCCTGCGCCAGGCTTTATTTTTGGAGAAGCGAAAAAACAAGCCAAGCAAAACATTCAAAATAAAATATATTTTGCTCATAGCGATTTATCAGGAATTTCGATTTTTGAAGAAGCTTTTCATCAGGGAATTAATGTTGTAAATGAAATTATAGATGGAACAACCGTGGATTCATAAAGCCAAAACCGATTTAGCTTTTATAATTGGTCCGTCATTTTTTGTTTTGGCGATCATTTTCATTTTTCAGGATTATATTGCTCAGATTGAAGAATATTATTCTTTTTATACTTGGCTTTTCCTGATTGTTTTTATTGATGTTGCGCACGTTTATGCAACTTTATTCAAAACTTATTTTGTTGCAGATGAATTTCAGAAACAAAAAAGAAGATTGATTCTGTTGCCACTTTTTTGTTTCGTAACTGGAATTGTGCTTTTCTCTTTCGGAAGTTTAGTTTTTTGGTCTTTTTTGGCTTACGTAGCTGTTTTTCATTTTATCAGACAGCAATACGGTTTCATGAGATTGTACGCCAGAAAAGAAACGAAGACCAAAATCTCGATTTGGATTGATAATCTGGCGATTTATGCTTCAACTGGATACCCGATGCTATATTGGTTTTTTTCGTCTAAGCGAAAATTCAACTGGTTTGTAGAAAATGAATTTTTTAGGTTTGAAAATCAAAGAATTCTAGAAATCCTGTTTTGGGTTTATATTGGGATTTTGATTTTGTATGTGGTTTATACGGCTGTAAAATCAATTCAGAACCGATTTTTTAATATTCCAAAAAACAGCATTATTCTGGGAACTGCTTTGTCCTGGTATTTTGGAATTGTGTATTTTAATGACGATTTGATTTTTACTTTGTTAAATGTCGTATCGCACGGAATTCCGTATATGGCTTTGGTTTATTTTAAAGAAATTGACGGAAAATCGGAAACAGAATTGGGGCGTTTATCTTTTTTAAAACAGTATAAAGGTCTTTTAATTTACATTGGAATTTTGCTTTTGATTGCTTTTTCGGAAGAATTTCTTTGGGAATTTTTTGTTTGGAATGAAAATATCAGCATCACAAATTTTGATTTTTCAAGCTGGCAGATTTTGTTAGTTCCTTTATTGACCGTACCACAGTTTACACATTATTTATTGGATGGTTTTATTTGGAAGTCTAAAAAGTAACTTGGTTTTTTGTTTTTTGAAAAACAAAAAAATCTAATCTAGCATCTATAGCTATCGGGATTGATTAAACTTATTCTGAAAATGCATGTTCTCTCTTAAAAATTGAAAAACTAATTCTGCAAAGCTGTTTTTATCTTCGGCATCATTCTGTCTACAAACATTTTGTAAGCTGTTTGGGAAGGATGTAAACCGTCTGAGGCAACAAGATTTGGATTGCTTAACCCCATACGCGTAATATCTGTAATCGAAACAAAAGCAACCTGATTGTTATTGCAATAGTTTTCTGCAAAAGAATTATATTGATCTATTTCTGAAGAAATTGTGGTGCTTTGCTGTCCGAATAAACTTTGTCCATAGGGCGTGTAAGCATAATCAGGAATAGAAATGACAACAACATTTTTTCGATCACCTTTGGCCAGCATAATAGCTTTATTGACCAATTCAGGAAATTCTTTTTCATAAACAGAAAAGCTTTTGTGCTGATATTGATTGTTAACCCCAATTAAAAGCGTTACCAAATCATAATTGGATTCTGGTTTTTGCGATTCGATTGCTGAAAGCAAATTAGATGTTGTCCAGCCAGTTGTTGCAATTATTTTTAATGAAATTGTACTAGAGTACATGGCGTTTAAACTTGCTTTGAGCTGTTCTGGAAAACGACATGTTTCGCAAACGCTCTGACCAATAGTGTAACTGTCGCCTAATGCCAAATAATTTACAGAACTCGAAATTGGAGGATTTGTTGTAGGCGGATTTACAACTGGAGGAGTTGTTGTAATAGGAGATGAGGGTTCATCTGAACTGCAGCTCAAAAGAAATCCTGAGAGTATAACAATAACTATCTGTTTAAAATCTGGTTTCATAATTTTTTTAAATTAAATTGGCTTTAAACAAATAGTTACGTTAAATAGGGCGTTACGGTTTTACGGCTTCTTTATAAATATTTCTTTCCATGGTGATATTTAATCTTGCAAACATTTCAGAGATATTAAAACCTTCTTTTTTATCGTAAGCTTGCACGGCCTCTTTGGCGCTTTTCAAGACTGTTTCATTTTTCCAGACAGCAATCGTTAAGTAAATTAAATTTCCATTTTCGTCAATGCGTTCGTACGCATTGTCATTTACAAAGCCGTTTAAATGTTTTATGAAGTTTCGGTTAATGCGCACTCGTTCTAAAAATTCTTGTTTTGATTTTTCGGGAACAATAAATTTATCGATAAAAATTTGTTGCATGGTTTCTGATTTTTTAAGTTCAATTTCTGAATTGATTGTTGTTGATTGAGCATTTGTTCTATAGTTGAATAATGTCAAAAAGACAATTCCGATTAAAATATTTGTTTTCATAACTCCTGTTTTTATTGATGTAAAATTCAGAATTGTGAAAATTTAATCCTTGTAAAAAATCATTGATTTACCAAAAAGAAGGAAAATTGAAAAACTCACTTGGAGTTTGTCCTGTAAACAACTTGAAATCTTTATTAAAATGGGGCTGGTCAAAATATCCGGCATCAATAGCCAGATCGATGAGGTTTTGATTTTTTTGTTTGTGATCGATAATTGATTTTATGCGAACAACATAGCAAAATTGTTTCGGAGAAGATCCAATTGTTTTTCGGAACCTTTTTTCAAATGCGTCTTGACTGATAAAAAGCGCATCAGCAAGCTCTTTTATTTTAACGATGCCTTTTTTTGATTGTATGATAGTAATGGCAGCAGAGATTAGATCGTCGGGTTTGTAATTGTGCAGTCTTGATAAAAGAAACTGTTCTATAACTGCAATTTTTTGATTGTTGGTTTTGGCTTCCGCTAAAAGTTCTTCGATAATGGCAATTTTTTGCTGTGGAATAAAGTTGTCGAGCGAAACACTTTCTTCGAATAATTCATAAAGCGGTTCTTTAAAAAAAGCTTTAGCTCCAGCTTCTTTAAACTGAATGATAAGAGTTGCCGTATCTTTTGCGTAATTAATTAATCGTACTGATTTGCGAATACCTGAAATTGTAGAAACGGGCAGTTTTTCGTGCTGATTTTCTTTAATATAATTAACATAGCCTTTGCAGCGAAAAGCAATTGCTAGAGAGGTGCTGGGTAAAACCCGGTTTACCAATTCGTCTTCGCTTTCGATAATTCTGTAAGTCTTAATAAAAGGTCTTAACTGTTCTGTTGGAATGAAATCGATAATGTTCATTTGAAAGTATTTTCAACAGGCTGAATGTCAAAGGTATGAAAAAACAAAATTCCAATAACTTATCTGTCATTAAACAGTTTCAGTTATTGGAATTTTTAAGAAATAAGTTATGTTACATAACTTATAGTAATTTTAAACCATTTCGGCTTTCATCAAAATTTCTTCCTCGATAGCATTCCAAAGTCCGATGCGCTTTTCTAGAGCAAGAATCGAAACTTCTTCAACTTCTTTCCATTTTTGAGAATCGTTTTCACACAGTTCTGTAATCATTTGCATAGCCATTGGTCCATGTTCATCGGCATCCAATTCGATATGTCTTTCAAAATAGTATAGTAATTTTGCTAAATCGGTTTCCGGAAGGTTTTTCTGGAAGTTTTTCAAAATTTCAGTAAACATACTCGGAATCAAATCTTCTCTTCCAAAAGTAAATGCTGCTGCAATTTCGTGTGGTTTTCCTTCTTCGATAACTCTAAAAGTAAAATCTAAAAAGGCTTTTACATTGGGATGCAGTGAGCTTTGTTTGATTGCTACGAATATATTATGAAGAGAGGTCACCTCTGATAAGAATTTTAAAACTCCTGTTGTATCTGCGCCACAGTCTTCCATAGCTTCAAGATACATTTCGTAGTGGCTTTGTCTTCTTCCATCAATACTTAAATCACTCTCTTCTGCAAGAACAATTTCATTAATCAAATAACGTGTTTCTGGATTTTTGGTAGCAAACCAAGGTGTTGTTGTACAAGTAAGTTTGGCCTGTAAGGCTTTTAAAAGTGACATAAAATCCCAAACAGCAAAAACGTGAGTTTCTAGAAAGCTATGAAGATCATTTATATTTTGAATCTTATTGTATAAAGAGTGGTTTAATAGTTGGTCTTTTTGAGGTTGAATGCTTTTGTTTATCGTTTCGATATTCATTTTTGAAAAAATTTTGATGCAAAGATAAAAAGCTTCTCCGTCAAGAAGAAGCTTTTTAGATTGATTTTATGTATATTTTAATAATTAGTGTTTATTTAAATGCTGGAATTCCAGTCACATCCATTCCAGTTATCAATAAATGTATGTCGTGAGTTCCTTCATACGTAATAACACTTTCAAGGTTCATCATGTGTCGCATGATGGAGTATTCGCCAGTAATTCCCATGCCTCCGAGCATTTGTCTTGCTTCTCTGGCGATGTTGATTGCCATGTTTACATTGTTGCGTTTTGCCATCGAAATTTGAGCAGAAGTTGCTCTGCCTTCGTTTCTTAAAACTCCTAAACGCCAAGTTAATAATTGTGCTTTTGTGATTTCGGTAATCATTTCCGCCAGTTTTTTCTGCTGCAATTGAGTTCCTCCAATTGGTTTTCCAAACTGAATTCTTTCTTTTGAATATCTTAAAGCTGTATCATAACAATCCATTGCAGCTCCGATTGCTCCCCATGCAATTCCGTAACGCGCAGAATCTAAACAGCCAAGAGGGGCGCCAAGACCAGATTTATTCGGTAGAAGATTTTCTTTTGGAACTTTTACATTATCAAAGATTAATTCTCCTGTTGCAGAGGCACGAAGTGACCATTTGTTATGAGTTTCTGGCGTTGTAAAGCCTTCCATTCCTCGTTCTACAATTAAACCGTGAATTCTTCCTTCTTCATTTTTAGCCCAAACAATCGCAATATCAGCAAAAGGAGCATTAGAAATCCACATTTTGGCACCATTTAAAAGATAATGATCTCCCATATCTTTAAAATTGGTAATCATACTTCCAGGATCAGAACCGTGATCTGGTTCGGTTAATCCGAAACAGCCTATATATTCTCCCGTAGCAAGCTTTGGAAGATATTTCATTCTTTGTTCTTCGTTTCCATATTTCCAGATTGGATACATTACTAGTGAAGACTGAACAGATGAGGTAGATCTTACACCAGAATCGCCTCTTTCTATTTCCTGCATAATTAATCCATAAGAAATTTGGTCTAATCCTGCTCCGCCATATTCTACAGGAATATAAGGTCCGAAACCACCGATTTCTCCAAGACCTTTAATAATTTGTTTAGGAAATTCTGCTTTTTGCGCGTATTCTTCTATAATAGGAGAAACTTCTTTTTTAACCCAAGCACGAGCAGATTCGCGAACTAATTTATGTTCGTCAGATAGTAAATCGTCTAAGTTAAAATAATCTGGAGATTGAAATAGGTCTGGTTTCATGATTTTTAAATTTAGCAAAGCAAATTTACATAATAAAAATATAACAAATACATGTTAAAATGTTATATTTATTTATAGCAAAAATAATATTAATAGGAATTTGGCAAATAAATTGTAGTTTATTGATAATTTATAGACTATTTTTGAATTCCAAAAACAAACTAAATGAGGCTGATCATCTCTTTTTTCTTTTTACTATTAATCTATTCCAGTGGGGCTGCTCAAACTACAGGAGAGCTCACGGAACAAAAGTACTTAGAATTACAGGATAAAATCCGTTTTAGTGTTAATGGAAATTATGATGAAGGTTTGAGATATGTTAACCAATTGCTTAAGTCTAAAAATGAGAGTCATAAGACCTTTGCTTATGGAGCAGGTTCTTATCTATATCAACTAAAAGGAAATACAGATAAGGCCGAAAAAATGTATGCAGAATCAATAAAGTCTCTGAATAAGCTTCCAGAATCAAATGATAAAACAAAACTACATGCATATTTATGCAATTACAGGGGGCTTACTTTCTGGAAACGATCTAATTATGCCAAAGCCCTTAGCAGTTATCAAGAGGGAGTTAAACTTTCTTCTAAAATAAATGATGTTGTACAAATTATAAAATTTAAGGCAAATATTGCTTTATTAAATGAAGGTGTTGGTAATTATCAATTATCAATAAAAATCTTAAGACAAAATGAAATATTTCTCGATAAGAATGAGGGTTTATATGAGAAAGATCAGTTTCAGAATGCTAAAAGTAATACCTATACCAATCTTGGAAATTGTTATGAAGGATATTACACTAAAAATCGTGAAAAGACCTATTTACTAGATTCCGCAGAGTATTACTATAAGAAAAGCATAGCTTATTCGGATAAATTTATCGACAATAAAACTACTGCGAAACTTAGTTTGGGTAATATTTATTTATTTAAAAAGGACTTTACAAACGCCGAAAAGATTTATTATGATATCTCTTTTTATGCTAAACAGACTGATAATGAGCCGGTATACCAGGTGGCTAGTTATAATTTAGGAGATCTTTATTATTCCATTAAAAAATATGATAAGGCGCTTATATTTTTAAAAAAAGTAGATTCAATTAGCTTAAAAAATAAAACTATCGATCTTAGTTTTTTTAAGTCTAACTATATTCAAGCTAAAATCTACAGTATCAAAAATGAGCCAGAACTAGCTTATAAACACTCTAAAATATACTTGGATTCTTATGAGAAATATGAAGGAAATCTCAGAGAAGAAACTTTGGAGGTAAATTATAAGCTAGGTACGGCAGATCTTAGTGCAGAGATGCTTGGAGTTCAGGAACGTTATAAATATGAGGTTTTTTGGAATAAAGCATTGAAAATATTTTATGTAATTCTCGTAATCGCAATTGTATTTTTCCTTATTAAAAATATTAGAGATAAAAATAAAGCTCAAAAGAAAATGAATGCTTTAATTGAAGAGTTTAAATCTAATTTGGAGAGGAAAGAACTTCAAAAAGCAGAAATAGAGAAAATACCTGCCGAAAAAGTGCCTATGGAGGTTCTTGAAAACGAAGATGTTGCTTCGAAAAAGGAAAATGCGAATTTAAGTATTGATGAAGCTAAGGAAAATAAAATTGTAGAAAAATTGCTTGCGCTAGAAGAAAAACTAGAATACCTAAATGCCGATTTTACGCTTTCATACGCGGCCAAAAAAATCAAAACCAATACAACTTATTTGTCTTATGTAGTGAATAAGAGATTTGGAAAATCTTTTAGTGAATATTCTAATGAGTTGAAAATTAATTATGTTATTAACCAGATGATTACCAATCATTTGCACCGAAAATATTCGACTCAGGCAATTGCAGAAAGTGTCGGTTTTAAAAATGCAGTTTCTTTTGCAAAATCATTTCGCAAAAGAACTGGAGTGTCTCCAGCTCAGTTTGCGAATAATATTTAGTAGCAATGATTCGAGCTTAGTTATTTCCACCACCACCCAATTTTTTTGGGTCGTTTGGGTCGATTGGTCCCTCTTCTTCTCCTCCTTTAATTGTTTTTTGAGCTTTTCTAGAAATTGTATCTATTAGAAAATCTTCGAATGTTAATTTGCTATTTTTCATGACTTGATTTTTTTTGTTGATTTAAGTTTCAAATTCTGATTTAATTATTTCCACCACCAGCAGATTTCCCTGGATTGTTGTCACCTGTTGAATCTTCGTAAGCTCCTCCTTTAATTGTCTTTTGTTCTTTTCTAGAAATTTTATCTATTAGAAAATCTTTGAATGTTAATTTTGACCTTTTCATGATATATTTTATTTGAATTAATAAATTAGTAATATAAATCTTTCATAATGTTTTTTAAACATTTTTTATCAGATGCCAAAAAGCAGTATTATAAATAGTTTATTTAGGGATTTTTTAGAATTAAAAGCAGTAAGAAATGGGCTTTGGATTTAAGTTAATTTTGTTGAAAAATGTACTGCTTAGATCTGTTTTTGTGAATGCTTTTTTTATTTCTTTAGAGCTTAACTCGACTTTTTTTAGTCATTTATTTTAAGCCAATTCGTCTGATTTTTTCTTCTAAAATCATCTGTTGTTATGGGCCTATTTTTCATATTTTTTAATGTTTGGATTATTGCTTTTCCAAAACTAGATAAAAAGCAAAACCGTTAATCGAAAATGGACTTTCTAAGCTTTTTATTCAAAAAACAAACACGTAAACAATTGTAAATCAATACATTAAAAAGAATACTATACTTGGTATAATTTATAAATTGTATGTGGTATAATTAATAAAATGTATGTGTTTATGCGATTTTTATCAATAAAATCCGCAATCTTTGCAGTGTAAAATGATTTAAAAACGATCAAAAGCGATGTTAAAACTTGTCCAAAAATTTCTGCAAATCAACCGCTACTCAGATATCAAAAATGAGTTTAAGGATCTGTTTTTGTCTCATCCAAATTATCCGAGTTTGTTTGCCATTACAGACTCGTTTGATTTGCTTTCTGTAGAGAATGCTGCTGTAAGAGTTTCGAAAGAACAGATTGAAGATTTGCCATCTAACTTTTTGGCATATTTTAAAGATGAATTGACACTAGTTGAAAAGATTAAAAGCGGTGTTAGAATCACAACCTCAAAAAAAGGAAGCCAAAAATTATCTTATGATAAATTCCTTTTAGATTGGAATGGAGTAATTGTGGCCATTGAACCAAACAATGTTGTAGCAAGAGATAATCTAAAAATAGAATATAACTGGCTAAAATATTTTCTGCCTCTTGCGCTTGTAGCAGGGTTGTCTTTGTTCTATAATCGTTTTGATTGGTTTAGCGCTTCATTTTTGGTGACATCAGTTCTTGGTTTAATCGTAAGTATCTTTATAGTTCAAGAGAAGTGGGGAGTTAAAAATACTGTAATTTCAAAATTCTGTAATTTAAGTACTAATTCTTCTTGTCACTCGGTAATAAGCTTTAATGATGATATAGCAAATAAATGGTTGAGTTTTTCAGATTTGCCATTGCTTTTCTTTAGTTCAAGTATTATAGCAATATTGGTTCAGCCTTTAAGTTCAGCGATTTTTGTTGGATTCTTAAGTTTATTAGCTATTCCAATAATAGTTTGCTCGATATGGATTCAAAAATTTGAGATTCAAAAATGGTGTATAATGTGTTTAGCAATATCATTTTTAATATTGGCACAGAGCATTGTTTGGTTTTCTTCAGATCTTTTTACATTGAGTTTCAGCTTTAATGAAATTTTTCCTTATGTATTCTCTTTGTTGCTTTTAATACCAATCTGGGCGGCAGTTAAAGTGATGATTAGAAAAATGCTTGATAATGAAAACTCGCTCAAAGAACTTAAGAAATTCAAAAGAAACTATTCCTTATTGAATTTCTTATCTAAAAAAGTAAAATATAACAAAGGGTTTGAAGACTTAAGAGGTTTGACATTTGGAAATAGAAATGCAGGAGTTAGACTTTCTGTAATTCTTAGCCCAAGTTGCGGACACTGTTATAAAACTTTTCAAGAAGCTTTTGACTTGGTATTAAAGTTTCCAGATAAAATATTTTTGAACGTTCTTTTTAATATTAATCCAGAAAATAACGACAACCCTTACAAAGCAGTTGTAGAAAGGCTTTTAACTATTAACAGAACAACACCTGGAAAAACAGTTGAAGCGATTTCAGATTGGTACATTAAAAGAATGACTCACAAAAAGTGGTTAAAAAAATGGAATGTTGATTCTGTAAGCATGATGATAAATCAGGAAATTCAGAAGCAATATGATTGGTGCTCGATGAACAATTTTAATTATACACCGATTAAGATTGTAAACGAAAGGTTATTTCCAAATGAATATGAATTGAACGAATTGAAATATTTCTTAAATGATTATGTAGAGGAAGTTCAAGTGTTAGAAAAAATAGCCTAAGAAACAGGAATTTAGACTGTTAAAATAGAAATTAGTTAACCCCAACTTTAAAACCTGCAGTGATGTTAAAGAATATTTTAAAATTGAAGGGTGCAGTAGAATTGACTGCAAGTGAACTGAAAACAATGAATAGAGATCATACTCCTATTTGTGAAGATGGATTTAAAGCTAAAAGATGTACAGAATTTGGTACTGTGCCAGCATACTGGAACTGCATACCAAATAATTATGTCGGAAGTTGCTAAAGAGGATTTTTTTAAGCATCAAGTTATTGCAAATTTGAGGCTTAAACCAAAAAAATGTAAATAGCCAGTTATGTTAGAAAAGATTTTAAAAAGCAAGGAAACAAGAAAGCTGACAAAAAAAGAGCAGAAAAACATCTTGGGCAATGAATATTCAGAAGATATCAATTGCCATGATACTGTTGTTGAGAAATATTAAATAGTTAGACAAGAACAAACTGTTGTACTAGATAAAAAAGGTATTAATTATGTTAAAGAAAATTTTAAGTCTTGAAGGTTCTCAGTCCATTAACAAAAATGAACAGAAAACCATGAAAGGAGGAATTCCAGAATGTTGGGTTCAAGCCTTAGAAGCAGGATGTTTTTTAATACCGTCAGGCGAAACTTGTCCGCTAAATACATCATCAGGTATTTGTGATACAAGTCGTCTTTGTTGTTGATTTTTAACTTTTTTAAAAGTAATACGATATAGCCTTATTTAGAATTTAGTCATGTTTTTTTTAATGTATAGGCGCTCGATCGTGGAACATTGAGCATATTCTCAGTATTGATGATTGGTACTGAGATTCTTAGGAGTTGGTCGCAAGGTTATTTTTATTTGGTTAGGGTAACCGCGGCCATGTCCTAAAGAAATTGTGTTGCTAAAAAATTTGTTTTTAAATACTGAAACAGAGAAGATTTAGGTCTTCTCTGTTTTTTTATGGATTAACAAGAAATTTTTTTCTTAATTTGGTCTGGAATAAATCATAATAAATTGAAAAAATTCGCTCATTATAAACAGGCAGATAACAAAGATTGCGGACCGACATGTTTAAAAATTATTGCTAAATATTACGGTAAAACAATCAACATTCAGGAGTTGAGAAATATTAGCGAAACAACTCGTGAAGGAAGTAATTTGCTTTTTTTAAGTGATGCTGCTGAAAAAATTGGATTTAGAACTTTAGGGGTAAAACTCTCTGTAAAAAGAATCGAAGAAGCTCCGCTGCCATGTATTTTGCATTGGAACGATAATCACTATGTTGTACTTTATAAAATTAAAAAAAGCAAATATTATATCTCAGACCCAGCTTTTGGTCTTTTGGAATACAGTAAAGATGAATTTGTAAAGTTCTGGATTGGAAATAATGCTCATGATGAGATAAAAGAAGGAATAGCATTATTGATTGAACCGACTCCAAAATTTTTTCAATCTAATTTTGATAAAGAAGAAGATTCAGGGTTGGGATTCAGATTCCTTTCTCAATACCTCTTTCAATACAAATCATTTCTTATTCAGCTTGCTATAGGGCTATTTGCGGGTAGTTTATTACAGTTGATATTTCCATTTTTAACCCAAAGCATTGTCGATGTCGGAATCCAGAATCAGAATATTCATTTCATTTATCTGATCCTATTTGCTCAGCTGTTCCTTTTTGCTGGGAGAACAGGTTTAGAACTCATAAGAAGCTGGATACTGCTTCATCTCTCGACCCGCATTAATATTTCATTAATTTCTGATTTCTTTATCAAGTTAATGAATCTTCCGATTTCTTTTTTTGATGTAAGGATGACCGGTGATATCATGCAACGAATTAATGATCATCGTAGAATCGAAAAAATACTTACAACATCCTCTTTAAATGTGCTATTTTCTGTTATCAATATGTTTGTATTGGGGGCAGTTCTGGCTTATTTTAATCTCAAGATATTTCTGGTGTTTTTTGTCGGAAGCCTTCTTTATTTTGGCTGGATAAGTATGTTTTTAAAACGAAGAGAAATTTTGGATTACAAACGTTTTGCTGAAGTTTCTGTAGAGCAGAGCAAAGTAATGGAGCTGATAAACGGAATGCAGGAAATTAAGCTCCATAATGCAGAAAAACAGAAACGCTGGGGTTGGGAATATGTTCAGGCAAGATTGTTTAGGGTTTCTATAAAAGGTCTGGTTTTAGAGCAGTCGCAAAGCATTGGTTCGTCAGTAATAAATGAACTGAAAAATATTTTCATTACGTTTTTATCTGCAAAATTAGTTATTGATGGTTCTATAACACTGGGGATGATGCTGGCCATTAATTCGATTGTAGGCAGTTTGAATGGGCCAATTACACAGCTGATCCAATTTGTGAGAGAGCTTCAAGATGCTAAAATTTCATTGGCAAGATTATCAGAAATTCACGAAAAAGAAGACGAAACGCAAGAAGAAGAGCATCAGTCCATTGATGTGCCGTATGATTCAGATATCGAATTAAAAAATGTTACTTATAGGTATTTAGGTTCAGATGTTCCTGTTTTAGATAACTTAAGTTTAAAGATTCCAGCTAATAAAGTGACAGCAATAGTGGGAGTAAGCGGAAGCGGAAAAACAACTTTGATGAAACTCTTGCTGAAGTTTTACAATCCAGAGAAAGGCGAAGTCACTATTGGAAGTGCTCAATTGAAAAATATTTCACAGAAAGCATGGAGATCTAATATTGGAGCGGTTATGCAGGAGGGGTATATTTTTACTGATACAATTGCAAATAATATTGCAGTTGGGGCTGATAAAATCGACAAAGAACGATTGCTTTATGCATCTGATGTCGCAAATATTACACAATATGTAAGCGAGCTCCCATTGGGCTATAACACCAAAATCGGAGCAGAAGGATTGGGAATGAGCACTGGGCAGAAACAGCGATTGCTGATTGCCAGAGCAGTATATAAAAATCCTGAAATTTTGTTTTTCGATGAAGCAACATCTGCCCTTGACGCCAACAATGAAAAAGAAATTATGCAGAAGCTTGATATTTTCTTTAAAAACAAAACCGTAATTGTAATTGCGCATCGATTAAGCACAGTTATGAATGCAGACCAGATTGTGGTTTTGGATAAAGGTAAAATTATTGAAATAGGGAACCATACCACACTGGTTGAACAAAGAGGAAATTATTTTGAATTGGTTAAAAACCAATTGCAGTTAGGAAATTAGCCATGGCAGAAAACAACGATACATTTGAATTAAGAAGTGAAGAGGTTCAGGATATCCTGACCAAAGTTCCGCATTGGATGATACGATGGGGAACCGTTCTGATATTTGCCATTATTATCATGCTGTTTTTTGTTTCTTGGTTCGTCAAATATCCAGATACTGTAAAAACAGAAATTGTAATTACAACTAATATTCCGCCAGAGAAAATAGTATCAAAGTCTTCTGGACGAATTGAAGCGATTTTAGTAAAAGATAAAACAGAGGTGGATAAAAATAGCACGCTGGCCATTATTGAAAATACGGCGAATTATAAAGATGTTTTTCTGCTGAAAAAAATTGTGGACAGTTATGATATTAGCAGCTCAACAAAAGAGTTTCCTTTTGATCTCCTGCAAAATAAACAGCTCGGCGAAATAGAAAGTGCTTTCGCAGTTTTTCAGAAAGATTATCAGGCTCAGGAACTAAATAAAGACCTTCATCCTTATCAGGTGGAAAGCAGAGCACAGCAGTCTGAAAAAATCCAGATAACCCAAAGAATAGAAATTCTGCAGCAACAGAAAACAATTAACGAACATGAGCTGGAACTGCAAAAAAATGAAGTAGCACGCTTTGAGACTTTATTTAATAAAGGAATTATTTCTGCCCAAGAAATGGAAGCTAAAAAACTGAGTTTTCTTCAGGCACAGAAAAATTATAGAAGCTTATTGTCGTCGATTTCCCAATTAAGGTCTTCTTTGATTGACAACACAAAATCAAGTCAGAATTCGCAGATAAACAGCACTAGAGAAGAAGTTAATCTTGGACGTAACGTGTCGCAGTCGTTTTATCAGCTGAAAAAAGTGATTAGGGACTGGGAGCTGGCATATGCATTAAAATCTTCTATCAGCGGTAAAGTAACTTTTCTGCAGGTGTGGAATGAAAATCAGACCATAAATGTTGGAGATAATGTATTTTCTATAATCCCAGATGCTAAGAACAGCTTTATAGGAAAGGTAAAAGCGCCAGCTTTAAATTCAGGAAAAATAAAAGTGGGGCAGCGTGTCAATATCCGTTTGGCAAACTACCCAGATAGGGAGTTTGGCGTTTTGAAAGGCGAAATCAAAAATATTTCATTGGTGCCCGATAAGGATGGCAATCTTCTTATAGATGTTGCGCTTCCAAATGGACTGAAAACATCGTATAATAAACAGATTACATTTCAGCAGGAAATGAAAGGAAGTGCAGAAATTGTAACCGAAGATTTGAGATTGATTGAAAGAATTTTGTATCAGTTTAAAAGTATATTTGAACAGGTTTAAAATTTAAGATAAAAATCTTTAGTCAGCTCAATATATTCTGGAGTGTAAACATGGCGATCGATTTCAATCACTAATTCATCTATTTCAATTTCAGAAACTTTATTTCTGCTAAAAGCCAATAAACTGCGTTTAATTTCTGATTTTGGAGTTCCTTTTACTCGAGTAATTTTTAGAGGATATAACTCGGCTTCTTTCGCCAGAGCAATAAATTTTTCCTCTTCTTTGAAAGGAATAATTAAAGCAAGTATTCCGTTTTCTGAAAGTAATAAATCGGCAGCTTCAACAATTTCTTCAAAAGGCATTGCATCCTGAAAACGTGCTAGATCACGCTGTTCATTTTCGGATTTATAATCTTCAGAATAAAAAGGAGGATTCGAAACTATCAAATCGTATTCATCTTCTGGTTCATCAATAAATTCATCCAGGCCGGCATGAAAACAAAATAATCTATCGGCCCAAGGAGAAGCTTCAAAATTTTCTACAGCCTGCTCGTAAGCATCTTCATCGATTTCAAGAGCATCAATTTGTTCAGCATGACTTCTTTGTGCCAGCATCAGAGCAATAACTCCAGTTCCCGCACCAATATCTAAAATACTAAAAGGGTTATGAGAAATAGGAGTCCAAGCACCCAATAAAACGCCATCGGTGCCAACTTTCATAGCGGTTCTGTCTTGTCTAACAGAAAATTGCTTAAACTGAAACATTTGATTTATGATTTATTATGGAAGACTTTAAAAGAAAGTTTGCTTTCGATTAAACAATTAACCGATTAAACAAATAAACTTTACAAATACATCTCAATAAGGCCTTCAGGAAGATCCATGATAACTTTTTTGTTCTCACGATCGATTTTTACAAGAAATTGATCAATCATAGGAACTAAGATTTCGACTTCACCATTTAAAACTTCAAAAAGAGGCTGTGCAGTTGAATCATTTATAGAAGTTATTTTTCCGAAAACGCCTAAACGTTTATCTTCGATTTCGAAACCTATAACTTCGTGGAAGTAAAATTTGTTGCCAGTAAGTTTTGGCAACATGGTTAATGGTAGATAAATGGGACTACCGACTAGGGCATCTGCATCTTCTTCAGTATTTACATCTTCAAAACGAACTCTAAGAAAGTCGTTTTTGTGCAATGAGCTAGTTTCAATAAAAAAAGGAACCAAGTGTTTGTTGTTCTCAACAAACACTGATTCCAGATTTTCGTATAACTCAGGTTCATCTGTGTCTAAATAGACTAAGACTTCACCTTTGAAACTAAATTTTTTAGCGATTTTACCTAAATAAAAACAATCTTCTTTACGCATTATCGCTAAGTAAAATTATGCTTCAGTTGTTTCGTTATTCTCTTCAGCAGCAGGAGCTTCTTCAGTAGCTTCAGCAACTTCTTCTGTAGCCTCAGCAGCTTGTGCAGCGGCAGCAGCTTCAGCTTGTGCAGCAGCAGCATCAGCAACACGTTTAGCGTTAACTTCTTGCTCAGCTTTTAAAGCTTTTGCTTTAGCATCAGCTTTTGCTTTAGATAAACCATCTTTTTTAGCATCAACTTTACCAGCTTTTGCTTCTAACCAAGCAGTTAATTTAGCATCTGCTTGCTCTTGTGTTAAAGCACCTTTACGAACTCCTCCATCAAGGTGGTGTTTCAATAAAGCACCTTTGTAAGAAAGGATAGCTCTAGCAGTATCAGTTGGTTGAGCACCATTGTGTAACCATTTAACTGCGCTGTCAAGGTTTAACTCAACAGTTGCTGGGTTAGTGTTTGGATTGTAAGTACCGATTTTCTCTAAGTATCTACCATCTCTTTTTGAGCGTGCATCTGCAGCTACTACCCAGTAAAAAGGTTTTCCTTTTTTACCGTGTCTTTGTAATCTAATTTTTACTGACATAATCTAGTGATTAAATTTTGAGGTACTCGACCTCTGTTAATTAAGGGCGCAAAGATATAATTTTTTTATGAAAAATGCGTTTTAAAAGAGATTAAATCTATTTGAATTGTTTTTTTAGCATTTTTTTGACTTTTTAATTTAAGTATTTAGCTCTTAATGCGATACTTTTGCATCAAATTCATTTTAAATATGAAAAAATACTTTTATTTTTTATCACTTTTACTTCTGCTTGTATCTTGTACCGAGGATATAAAATTTAATAATCCAGCTTTTCAGACCTTAAAAGATAATACTTTTTGGAGAGCACAAGTTTATGAGGCTGGAATCGAAACGAATGATTTTTTTGTTATTGAGGGGTCTTTGGTCTACGAGCAAATCAAACTTCAGCTTCCTGAACCGTCTAAGAAAACATATGTTTTAGGTATAAATGATGATGTAAAAGCCATTTATAAGGATACTTATAAAGGGCAGGAAGCAGAATTTAGCACTGGAACAGGCAAAGGAACAGGAGAAATTATCGTTACAGAATACAATACTGTTGATAACACTATTTCAGGAACGTTTAAATTTACAGCGGTTAATAGTGATCAAAATGCTGAAAAACAAACTATGCATTTTTCGGAAGGCGTTTTTTATAAAATTCCAGTGACACAGGGGCCTAACTTTGTTCCAGTCAACAATTAATTTCCTAATTTGAGCCTCATCAAATCAGAATAAAAACTTAAATAAATTCATAACATAGTAGATTAGATATAAATAAGACTACATTTGCTTCTTATTATAAATAAATATCTATGAATATTTTCGTTGGGAGCCTTCCATTCAGTATTGAGGAAGCAGATTTAAGAGAGTCTTTTGAGGCTTATGGAACAGTTGACTCTGTTAAAATTATTACTGATAAATTTACTGGAAGAAGTAAAGGCTTTGGTTTTGTTGAAATGCCAAATGATAGTGAAGCACAGAAAGCTATCGATGAATTGAACGGTGCTGTTGTTTCAGGTCGTACAATCGTTGTAAATAAGTCTGAGCCAAAACCAGAGGGCGAAAGAAGAAGTTTTAATAACAACCGCGGAGGAAACGATCGTGGTGGTTACGGAAACAACCGTGGCGGAGATCGCGGAAACAGAAGAGAATATTAATGTTTTTTTTCTAAAATATAAAAGGGATAAACTTATGTTTATCCCTTTTTTGTTGCTTTTGTTTCAAGTTTCAAGTTGGAAAAACCTGAAACTTGAAACAAATAAAACCTGAAACAAAATTATACATTCGCAGCTAACCAGTCACCAACTTCTTTAGTGCCGTATGCTTTACCTCCGTTAGCTAAATCTTCAGTAACTACTCCAGCTTCTAAAGCTTTGTTTACAGCATCTCTGATTGCTTTTCCTTCTTCCATCAATCCGAAGTTTTCGAACATCATAGCAGCAGATAAAATAGTAGCCATTGGGTTTGCAATATTTAATCCTGTAGCTTGTGGATAAGAGCCGTGAATAGGTTCAAACAAAGATACTTCAGCTCCCATAGATGCAGAAGGCATTAATCCCATTGAACCAGAAATTACAGAAGCTTCATCTGTTAAGATATCTCCAAATAAGTTTTCAGTAATTAATACGTCATAAGAATTTGGCCATTGAACCAAACGCATAGCAACAGCATCAACAAATTCGTAACTAACTTCAACCTCTGGATAGTCTTTTTCCATCGCTTGAACTGTTTCTCTCCATAAACGTGAAGTTTCCAAAACGTTTGCTTTGTCAACGCAGCATAATTTTTTAGAACGTGTCATAGCCAATTCGAAACCTTTTTTAGCTAAACGCTGTACTTCGGCTCTAGTGTAAACACAGTTGTCATAAGCTGTATCTCCGTTATCTTTTCTTCCTTTTTCACCGAAATAAATTCCGCCAGTTAATTCTCTTAAGAAAACCAAATCAGTTCCTTCGATTCTTTCTCTTTTTAAAGGAGATTTATCTAATAAAGATGGGAATGTAAAAGTTGGTCTTACGTTTGCGAACAAACCTAATGCTTTACGCATTTTTAATAAACCTTGCTCTGGACGTACTGGTGCAGAAGGATCGTTGTCATATTTAGGGTGGCCAATCGCTCCGAAAAGAACGGCATCAGCATTTTTACAAACTTCGTGTGTTGCATCTGGATAAGGTTCTCCTACGGCATCAATTGCTGCAGCTCCAGTTAAAGCAGGTTTCCAAGTGATTTCATGTCCAAATTTTTTCGCAACAGCATCAGATACTTTTACAGCTTCATTTATTACTTCCGGTCCGATTCCGTCTCCGGCTAAAAGGGCTATGTTTAATTTCATTCTATATTTTTTAAAAGGTTCTAAGGTTCTGAGTTGCTAAGATTCTAAGTTTTTATTCTTATTACTTAGTTTTGTTTTTAAGATTCTGAGTTGCGGAGATTCTGAGTTCAAAGAAGAAAAACTTAGTGGCTTAGAATCTTAGCAACTTAGAACCTATGTAATTATATTCAACATTTTTTGCGTTGCAATAATCGCTGCAACAGTTTGATCTGAATCTAATCCGCGGGTTTTGAATTCTTTTCCGTTGTTGACCCATGTGATAATGGTTTCGCACAACGCATCAGAACTACTTCCTGGCGGGATTCTCACGGCATAATCGATCAATTTAGGAAGCGTAAGTTTTTTGCTTTTGTAAATCTTCGATAAAGCATTCATAAAAGCATCGAACTGACCGTCTCCTTGAGCGTTTTCTTCGATTATTTCTCCGTTTAAATTTAAAGATAAAGTCGTCGATGGGCGCATTCCTTTAGAATGAACTAGCATGTAAGAGTTTATCGTAATTTTTTCTTCGTAAGTATGACTGTCCAAAACATCTGAAATAATGTATGGAAGATCTTCTTTTGTTACGGTTTCTTTTTTGTCGCCCAATTCAATAATTCTTTGGGTAACCAATTTCAAATCTTCATTGTTTAATTTTAAGCCTAATTCCTGAAGATTTTTCTCGATATTGGCTTTTCCAGAAGTTTTTCCGAGAGCATATTTACGTTTTCTTCCAAAACGTTCTGGAAGAAGATCATTAAAATAAAGATTGTTTTTATTATCTCCATCAGCGTGAATTCCGGCAGTTTGGGTAAAAACATTATCACCTACAATTGGTTTGTTTGCAGGAATTCTATAACCTGTAAAAGTTTCAACGAGCTTACTTACAGAATATAAAGAGGTTTCTTTTACATTGATATTTACTTGCGGTAAATAATCATTGATGACAGCAACAGTGCTTTCAAGAGGTGCGTTTCCAGCACGTTCTCCCATTCCGTTTACCGTTACGTGAAGTCCGTTGATTCCTGCTTTTATGGCTTCCATAACATTGGCAACGCTTAAATCGTAATCGTTATGAGCGTGAAAATCAAAATGAATGTTTGGATATTTTGCTCTGATTTTTGAAATAAATTCAAAAGTTAAAGACGGAATTAAAACGCCTAAAGTATCAGGAAGTAAAACTCTTTTAATTGGCTGCGTTGCTAAGAAATCTAGAAATTGAAAAACATAGTCTGGTGAATTTCTCATTCCGTTGCTCCAGTCTTCCAGATAAACATTAGTTTCAATATTGTTTTCTTTGGCTAAAGAAATGATTTGGGCGATTTCAGAGAAATGCTGTTCTGGAGTTTTTTTCAATTGATGCGTTAAGTGATTCATTGAACCCTTTGTCAACAAATTCTGCACTTTGGCGCCGGCTTTTTTCATCCAGTCAATTGAAACGCCTCCATCAACAAATGTTAGAACTTCAATTCTGTTACTATATCCTTTCTCTTCAGCCCATGAAGTAATGCCTTTTACAGCCTGAAATTCTCCTTCGCTCACGCGTGCAGAAGCAATTTCGATTCTATCAATATTTAATTCCTCCAACAACAATTGCGCAATGGTCAGTTTTTCTGCAGCAGAAAATGATACTCCCGAGGTTTGTTCACCATCACGAAGAGTCGTATCCATTATTTCAATTTTTCTTTTTTCCATATTGATATTCTGTAATTCTGAAATTCTCTTGTAATTTGACGCTGATTTTACGTATTCGCTTTCGCGAAGACGCTGAAAAAAAAAACGGATTTTTTATTATTGAATAAAATAAAAATCTGCGTTAATCCGTGCTTTTGCGATAGCAAATCAGTTTCATCCGCGTTCTATATTCTAGAAAGACCCGAGAGGTTTTGAAGCCTGTCGGGTCTAATAGAGTGAATGATATTTCTATTAGTAAGGAAGTTTATCGGCGAAAGCTTTAATGTCTTCCTTCATGTTTTGTAAATAATCAATATCGTCAAAACCATTAATAAGATTGTTCTTTTTGTAACCATTAATAGCAAAAGACTCTTGCTCACCAGTTGACAATAAAGTAACCGTTTGGTTTGGAAGATTGATTTCTAATTCTGTTTTTGGATCAGCTTCGATAGCTTTGAAAATGTTTTCCAAAAACTCAGGGCTAATTTGAACTGGCAGTACACCAATATTCAAACAGTTTCCTTTGAAAATGTCAGCAAAGAAGCTAGAAACTACAGCACGGAATCCGTAATCGTAAACTGCCCACGCAGCGTGCTCTCTAGAAGATCCAGAACCGAAATTTTTTCCTCCAACCAAGATTTTTCCGCTGTAAGTTGGATTGTTTAAAACGAAATCTGCTTTTGGAGTATCATCTCCGTTGTATCTCCAGTCTCTAAAAAGATTGTCTCCAAAGCCTTCACGTTTTGTAGCTTTTAAGAAACGAGCTGGAATGATTTGATCTGTATCTACGTTCTCAATTGGCAGTGGCACTGCACTGCTGGTAAGTATATTAAATTTATCGTATGCCATTTTAATTTTAGATTTTGGATTTTAGATTTTAGATTTTCTGAAAATTGAGAATCTTTATAACCTAAAAGCGATTGTAATTGATTTTTGAAATTGTTATTGCAATTGTTATTGACTTAGAACAGCTCTCTTGGGTCAGTCAATTTTCCTGTAACCGCAGCTGCAGCAGCCATAATTGGACTTGCAAGAAGCGTTCTTGAACCAGGACCTTGACGACCTTCAAAGTTTCTGTTTGAAGTACTTACTGCATATTTTCCAGCAGGAACTTTGTCATCGTTCATTGCTAAACAAGCAGAACAACCCGGCTGACGTAATACGAAACCAGCTTCTGTCAAAATATCTAAAATTCCTTCTTCTTTAATCTGAGCTTCAACAACGTGCGAACCTGGAACTAACCAAGCTGTAACATTATCTGCTTTTTTTCTTCCTTTTACAATTTCAGCAAAAGCTCTAAAATCTTCAATACGTCCGTTTGTACAGCTTCCTAAGAAAACGTAGTCGATTTGTTTTCCAATCATTACATCGTCTTCGTTGAAGCCCATGTAAGCTAAAGATTTTTTGTAAGTTTCCTCACCGCCTTCAACTTCTTTTGCACTTGGGATATGTTTTGTGATGCCGATTCCCATTCCTGGGTTAGTACCATAAGTAATCATTGGTTCGATGTCTTCCGCTTTGATGTTCAATTCAGCATCAAATACAGCGTCAGCATCTGTTTTTAAAGTTTTCCAGTATTCAACAGCTTTTGTCCAAGCTTCTCCTTTTGGAGCGTAAAGTCTTCCTTCAAGGAAATCGAAAGTAGTTTGGTCAGGAGCAATCATTCCTCCACGAGCACCCATTTCGATACTTAAATTACAAACTGTCATACGGCCTTCCATGGTCATGTTTTCAAAAACATCTCCAGCATATTCAACAAAATAACCAGTTCCTCCAGAAGTAGTTAATTGAGCAATAATATAAAGTGCAACGTCTTTTGGACCAACACCTTTGCTTAATTTACCATTTACGTTAATACGCATTTTCTTTGGCTTAGGCTGCATAATACATTGAGTAGAAAGCACCATTTCAACCTCAGATGTTCCGATACCAAAAGCGATAGCTCCAAAAGCACCGTGAGTAGACGTATGCGAATCTCCACATACAATAGTAGCACCTGGCAAAGTAATTCCGTTTTCAGGACCCACTACGTGTACAATTCCATTTTTTTGGTGGCCTAATCCCCAGTGCGAAATTCCGTATTCAGCGGCATTGTCTTCAAGAGCTTTAAGCTGGTTTGCAGAAAGCGGATCCTGAACTGGTAAATGTTGGTTTATGGTTGGTGTATTGTGGTCGGCAGTTGCAAAAGTACGTTCTGGGTATAATACATTAACGCCTCTTGATTTTAATCCTAAAAAAGCAACAGGACTCGTAACTTCATGAATGAAATGGCGGTCAATAAAAAACACATCTGGCCCATCTTCAATTTTACGCACAACATGTGAATCCCATACTTTGTCAAATAATGTCTTACTCATTTTTTATTTTTTTAAATTGTAATTTCTATAACCACAGCAATTTCCTGTTCATTATAATAGCAAAACAAAAGTAAAAAAAGATAAAAAAGCGTCAATTTCGATATTTCATTATATACGATACCCAAACTAATTTACAAATTGCCAAATGGCTTTTGCAACTAAAATTTGACAGAAAAATGATAAAGAAACTGATTTAGATTTTCTTTTTCGGCTTTAATTTTTCTTGTTTATTTTATGTTTTAATAGTTTGCAAATTTATCTCAAAATCAATATAAAATATAAGAATTTGATTGAAAAAATCTAACAAATTGCATAAAAATAGTAATAATTGTTAGTTTTAAAAATTTTGCTTAAAGAGCGCTTTTTGAGTTTTTTAAAGCTTTTAAAAGAGTTTTTTTGACATTATTTAGATTCAATAAAACATCAAAAACTACGACATCCAAGAAGTGTATTTTTATGAAATTTTATGTTTTTTTGAAGCAAAAACTGATTTTTTTAAAGTAGTATTTCTGAAAGTTAATTCAGTGAATTTTTAAATTCTAATGGAGTAAGACTGGTTTTCTTTTTGAATAATTTGCTGAACGATTGCGGATATTCAAAACCTAATTGATAGGCAATTTCTGCTACAGAAAGATTTGTCGTAATCAGAAAATCTTTTGATTTTTCAATTAATTTCGAATGAATATGTTGTTGTGCGTTTAAACCAGTCAAATTGCGAAGCATGTCGCTTAAATAATGGCTTGAAACATTAACTTGTGAAGCTAGAAATTCTACTGTTGGCAATCCTTTTTTCAAGGTTTCTGCGTTGCTGATGTAGTTGTCCAGAGTCTCTTCAACTTTTAATAATAAATCGTGACTGATAGTTTTTCTGGTAATGAATTGGCGTTTGTAAAAACGATTGCTGTAATTTAGCAGAACATCAATATAAGAAACAATCACATCCTGACTCATTTCATCTATTGTGGTATTGAGTTCGTTGTCGATACTTTGTAATAATCCGATAATGGTTGTTTTTTCACTGTCAGAAAGATGCAGTGCTTCATTGGTGTCATAAGAAAAGAAACCATATTTTTTGATGCTTTTCCCCAAAGGATAATTCCGAATAAAATCGGGATGAAATAAAAGTGTATAGCCGCCGTATTCTGCGCCTTCTTCATTTTCAGTAAAAATTAATTGATTGGGAGAAGCAAACATGAGTCCGCCTTCATTAAAATCATAATAGCCTTGACCGTAGCCCATTTTTCCGTTGGTAGAAAACTTGTAGGATATCTTGTAAAAATCGAGCAAAAAGGCGTGATTCGCTAAATTTTCATTTATGACCAATTGTGTGTTATCTACCAAACTCACCATCGGATGAAGTGGCTTTGGGAGTTGAAATAGATCATGAAACTGCGATATAGAAGAGATTTTTGCTGGATTATGAGTTTTCTTTTCCATGATATAAAGGTATGAAAATTTAAAAGACTAATACCGTTCGGCTTCTTGAAACCTGAACGGTATTAGTCTGAAATGAATTATTCTCCAAAAAATTGTTTGCCAAATTCAGAACGAAAAACTTCATCGCCTACTTCTAGTCTTTGTTTGTAAAATGCTTTTGCATCTTCACCGGCAACATATCTTAATTGGTTTTTTCCGTCAGTTGCAGCTTCGTAAACAACATCGGCAATTTGTTCTGGAGTTGATGCCATTTCAAACATGGTGTCAACACTAGCAAACATTTTATCTACCATTGTCTGATATTCAGGTTTGGCACCAGTATCTAATGAACCATGAAGAAATTCAGTTTTGATACCGCCAGGAGAAACCGTTTTAATATGTATTCCAAACGGATTCAATTCATAAGCCATACTTTCGCTCCAGCCTTCTAATCCCCATTTTGTTGCGTGATAGATTGATCCTAAAGGAAAAGCGATTAATCCGCCAATAGAAGTTGTAGAGATAAACAAACCGCTTTTTCTTTCTCTGAAATACGGAATAAAAGCATTTGTAACGCGAATTACTCCCAATAAATTAGTGTTTAGCTGTTTTGTAATTTGATCATCCGTAAGGCTTTCCAAAGGGCCGATTAATCCATAACCAGCATTGTTAAAAACAATATCTATATCGCTAATTTCTAGAGCTTTTTGAACTGTATTTTGAATTTGATCAAAATTGGTAACGTCTAAAGGTAAAAGCGTTACGTTTGGTAATTGAGAAAGTTCTGTTTCTTTTTCAGGAGTTCTCATGGTTGCGATTACGTTCCATCCTTTTTCGTGGAATAATTTTGCTGTTGCTTTTCCTAAACCTGATGATGCGCCTGTGATAAAAATTGTTTTCATGATTATTATTTTTAATTGTTATAATTTGATGAAGCAAAGTTCACGATACACTGCAGTTTAAAAGTGTTCATTTTGGTGTAATGAGTATCCAAAATGAATAATTGGACTTTTTTAAGAAAAAAATGAATGAAATTTGGCCGTTTTTACATTTGAAGAACAACGATGTTAATTGTGCTTTTTGTTAACAACTTTAGCTTCTTTATTTCTGTAAAAAAAGCGTAAATTTGAATTCCTCCGATTTTTCATTCCGCATTTTATTATGTTTCATGTTGTCAATGGTTTACAACATGAAAGGTGTGGGATTTGGAGCTTTAAAACTTGACTTTTATAATTCTATGTACTTAATATTCGATACCGAAACAACTGGATTACCAAAACGCTGGGACGCCCCAATT
>Ga0099824_1000389_pt1 | contig 49894 bp, 21 predicted proteins | sample SiratrowhiteBW_FD_76837 | JGI IMG/M metagenome (GOLD analysis project Ga0099824, IMG submission 76837) | Root nodule microbial communities of legume samples collected from California, USA - Siratro white BW | ecosystem: Host-associated > Plants > Roots > Nodule | place: USA: California... | reverse complement strand
TTTCCTAGGTTATATGGGGTTTCGGTACTTAAAGATAAGTTGGTTAGTGAGTTTGGCTTGAGGAATGATTTTGGAAATCCACATGTTTTCATATGGCGTATACCTTGGAGGAGAGGATTATTTGAATGGGAGAAAGAGTTGCAAAATCAGCTTGAGGAACTCATCAACAATGTTGTTTGGAATACGGATATGTTTGATCAATGGTGTTGGGTAGGTGAGAGTGTAAATGTCTATACAGTCCATTCTGGGTATTGGGCTCTGAAAGAGATTCCAGATGTTCAAAGTAATGAATGCTTTGGTGAGATTTGGAGTCTTAAGGTGCTAGGAATAACCAAGATATTTGGTTGGAGAGTATTGCTTGATAGACTACCTTTTAGAGTCAATCTTGAGAGGAGAGGGATTTTGGTCTCGAGTAACATGTGCCCTTTGTGTAATAAGGATGTGGAAACTTTGCAGCATTTATTGATCACTTGTGAGGTTGCATGAAGACTGTGGCTCAAGTGTGACAATTGGGTAGGGCTTTCCTCGGTAAGATCTATTGACATTGTTAATCACTTTTGTAGTTTCCATTTCAGTGGACTGAGTAGAAAAGCAAATTATGCTTGGAGAGGGATGAGGTTGGCAATTGTTAAGGCACTTTGGATCCATAAAAATAAGGTTGTTTTCGATGTTGGTCATGTGGATAAGGTAGAGATTTTTGCAGTGGCACAATTGCATGCTTAGTCTTGGGAAAAATTTAGTGGGTTGAAACTACGGGGAACTTTTGCAGAATGGTGTATACATCCTGTAGATTGCTTAAGAGAGATCAAATAGATAGAGGTTGATATAGTAGTTATTGTCAGATAGGGATAGGAAGGAGGGAAAATCTAGGTGGAATGCAGGATTATTGTCGCAACCGAAAACACGATGAGGATGACAATCGGAAGAGAAAATAAATATTTTTGAAAATTAAGAATGGAAGGAGTCATCACCATAGTTTATTGTGGAAAACTATGAAAAAATTGGGAAAGGAGATGGTCTGGGAAACGAAGTTGGTTCAGGAGTCAGTTACTTGTGGAGAAGGTATTAACAACCACACAACGCCCATTCTAAAACGATATCTTTAATCAAGTGAGTAAAATGAGTGTGGTTTTTGAAATGTTTATTTTTCCCAAAAAAAGAAACAAAAATGTAAATAAAAATAAAGAAAATATTTTTTATATCTCGGCCCAACAAGGATTGAGCACGTATTTCCATATGTGATGAAAAATCAGGGTTTACGTCATTCTACTTAGAAAATTGTTTGTTGGGGTGTTTGATATTTTTTAATTTGTAAAATTATATGATTTATTTATTTTCAAAATTTTATTATTATTTTTTTATATTTTAGAAACTTGGTATTTTGAAAATTTAATATTTTTAGGATATTTTTGATATTTTTGTGAATTTTTTAAAAAAAAAAAATCTCGTGTTCGATATCGCTTGACGCATATGACCCTTTGATTATCCAAACAAAATAACAACTTTTTTTAGTTAAATTTTGCATGACGTGTGCGGTCATTTGGATATCTAATTGAATTATTTTAAAACAAATCACAAGAAGAAAGGATGTATGGAAGAAAAATAGGTGTTGCAGGTAGCAAGAATTATAAAGTTAAACTTAATGGGTCCAAAAAGATTTTTTTTTTTACAAAACAAAAGAAAATATAGCGGCCAGAGAGTAAATGTGAGGGTGTAGTAAGGAATTCTATAGGTGTTACTTGGTTCGACTTAGGTCAAAGGACACTCGAGTCAACTTGGTGAAAGGCTCTCAGTTTCGCTTAGGTAAAAGGCATTCGGGTCATCTTACGTGAAAAGCACTTGGTTCCCCTTAGGTGAAAGGCATTCCGCTACACTTATGTGAAACACACTCAGTTCGGCTTAGGTGAAAGACATTCAATTTAGGATTATATAAAGGCACACTCGGGTTGGTAAAAGGCACACTCGGCTCTGCTAAAGGGCACTTGACTCTGTTTTTGGCATTGGGTTGAGGATTAGTTAAAGGCACACTCGGGTTGGTTAAAGACACTCAACTCGGTTTGATAAAAGGAACACTCGGGTTAATTAAAAGCACTCAGCTCTACTAAAGGGCACTCAATATTGGGGAAGCCACTTAGCTCTGGTTGGTGAAGGCACTCGGGCTAGGCTAAAGGGTACTCGGTTCAGCTTTGTGAAAAGCTCACTCGATAAGGTTAAAGGCACTCAACTCAGTTTTGTAAAAGGCACACTCAAACTTGGTTAAAGGCACTCAACTCGATTAAAGGCACTCAACTCGATTTTGGGTATTGTCTTAAAGGCACTTGACTCAATTTTGGGCACTGTTTAAACACACTCAACTCGATTTTGGGCACTGTTTCAAGACACTCAACTCTATTTTGGGTGTTATTTAAAGACACTCAACTCGGTTTTGGGCATTGTTTAAAGACATTCTGCTCGATTTTGTTACAAGGCACTCAACACTATTTAGTAAGAGGTACTTGGTCTCGGTTTTGTTAAAAGGCACTCGACACTATTTAGTAAAAGGTACTCGATCTCGGTTGTGTTAAAAGGCACTCGACACTATTTAGTAAAAGCTTGATAAGTTGTTACTTTTCCCTATTTACTTATCTTTATGTACCTATTTTAATTAGTTATTTGTGCTTAACTGCCTATTATTTTTTCAATTTCACTGTTTGGGCTTCATTTACGAGAAATTCGTAATTTTATTAAATTCGAATTTTCTAAGCTAATTTTATTATTATTGTCACGGCAGCTTTGGAATTTTAATGGGCTTGGATATTAATTTTGGAATTGAAGAGGAGCTGCCACATTATCAATTTTTATTTTTAGTTTTTATTTATTGGATTATAATTGAAAGATTTAGGCCCATTAGATTTATTGTTTAGAACTCACCTAAGTCTGCCGCCTATTAAAGGAGGTGAAGCCAAAGGAGTTGGATACTCTTAGCTTTTGGGATTCAATTTGTTCTTTCTTTGGAAAAATTGGTTCTGTATTTATTTTCTTTTCTCTACAATTACGTTCTGTTTTTGTTACAATTTAATTTCGTTTTATATTTTAAATTCACTTCCTTATTTTAATTTTGTTTTCTATTCAATTTTGTTTTCTATTTTAATTTCATTTTGTGTTTAATCTTCGTTTGCTTTATTCGAATTTAATGAAAGACTAATTTATAAGGTTATCATTTTGATTCAGATTGCAATTAAGCTTTGAGGTTGGTGTTGTGTTAATTATCGCTTAGTTAATTAATTGGGATTGGAATTAGGATTTAATAAATTGAGCATGAATTTTTGTATCCTGTGATAAGTGAATTGCAATCTAATCAAGAGGGTAATTTAAATTTCAGTTAAGAAAATCTAATTCGATTGTTGGTTTTTATTTTATTAAATATTCATGAAACTCCATTTTTTTCTTTGTGTTTAATCTTTTAATAGGAACTAGGTCCTTGGAAAACGACTTAGGAATCACTTCTTAATAGTGTATTTAACTACAACTTAGATCAAAACTACTTAGTCTCCGTTTTGTTAAAAGACACTCGGTCTCAATTTTGTTAAAAGGAACTCGGACACGGTCTCAGTTTTGTTAAAAGGCACCAACGAACTACATTACTAGGCTCAGTTAAAGAACACTTAAAGATAGCAACAATAACCTCCGTGGAATCACAGACAACGATATAACCAATTTTTCTATGATTAATTGTGACAAAATAGGCCTGGAAATATTTTCTAAAATAACAAACAAAATCATAAGAACTCACTAACCCTCACACTATCGAAATTGGTGAAAAAGAAAGTAATGGAAATTGATGAACGATGATCCTACTTTCAACATCCTCACTCGCAAACCAAATATCCACACCAAAACATTACCCATTTTCCAGTAACCAACAATCATGACCATGAATCAAAGATAATCTGGCTACGCCCCCTCCCACACACTTTCCATCAAACACATTCTCTGCAAAACTCAACCACACCCATTTTCATCACCTCTTCTACTACCTAATATTTTTTCGTGTAAAAGAAAACCCAAAACGTATAAATCAAACCATGTCATTAACCAAACATTTCAAAGAAAAAAAACATAATGAACATAAGCCACTACAATAAATTTCATCAAAACTCAATTGCAAAAATATGCCATAACAAAAACAACATCCAATTCTCAAAGACTAGTCATTCAATCGTGATTCTCAAAACCGAAATGAAGAGAGCAACGGTTAATAAATATTTAATGAATATTTAATGAACATTGACATGGACTATTAATAACAGTTAATAAATATTTAATGAATATTTATAGTGGCTATTATGATAAATATTTATTGACTGTCTATATCATTAAAAGGTAATGAATGTGACATTTTAAGTAATTATAGTCTTCTCACTAAATTTAAAATCGTGAACTCTATTAAATGTTCATGCAATTCAAATTAAAAATAATTAATATTAAAAATTAAAATAACCAATATTTCATTACATAATACTATATGAAACTTAGAGACAATAAAATTGTAAAAACAATCGAATATAATGACAATTTCAATTGAAAAATAAAAAATTTAAACTTTTTGAAAAAATAAATTTAACTAATATATATCAACTCATTTAAATAAAATGACTTCTCAAAAAAAAATATACAACTTCTGAAAGATAAATAGACATAGTAAATTATTTCATAATTTAAATATTTGTAAAAAAAATCTAAAATTCTATTTATATAATAATAGTTTTCACTTAAAAATATTAATTGCATTTATATAATAATATTTAAACAGTTATATCCTTTTATATTTATTAATTATTTCATTAATTAATTTATTAAATGCTTTTAATTTAATAAATGTATTTGTAATTTTATACGTAAAAAACTATGGGTTACTAATTTGTCAAGCAGTTTTGATAAGATTGAATAGATAATATTAACAAAGGAGAAATAACGTACCTGATTACCACAATTTGTTGCAAAATACATTGAATTAGTGTTGGTATTCATCTTTAAATAGTCTCGACCAGTGTTCTGTTCCATCGTCTCATAAGAGAAAGACACAAAGAAGATCTTTGCATAATGGCTTTTAAGAGGATCAATCAAAACATTCTTTTGGGAATGATATGCATTGTTTTCGTTTTGACTTCAGGTGCTTCAGTTAACAAAATTAACAGCAGCCACAAAAAATAAGTCCCAAAATTGTTTCAGAATACTATTTCCTTGGTGATTTGTTAAATTCCCAGTTATTCATTCATTGCTACTTACTTTATCTGATAATTAGACAGTTCCTACACTAATCTGACATTTTTTTTTTGTGTTAGACTAATTGTTTCACGTCAATTTTCTCATTATCAGATATATAAACGTATTAATCTTTTTAATTTTATGCTAATATATTTTGTTCACGCGATTAAAATTTGAATTTTATGAAAAGTACGATAAAGCATATACTGAATTTACAATTGACATATATATGTTTTTTTATGGTGGTAGGTCAAGCAACAAGGGATGGAAGTTCATGGCTATATTGCGCAAGCCCTGGCGTGGGGAGTTGTCCAGACTCCCCTCAGTGTAACAAATATTGCTTAAGCATTCCTTACCCTGGGGGTGGTGTGTGTAGAGGAAACATATGTTGCTGCAAAGCATAGGAATTTGTTGATTTTGTTTTTGTTCTTCTTTAATAAGGGAAATATAATAAAATTATTTTAATGACGTGTCCAACTCAAGACTCAACTATATTTCACTACATTCTATAGCATGTGTTGCGCAAATTTATTATATTCACAATTATTTAGAAGAAAAGAATAAAACCACAGACAAGATTAAATTTTAATAATTTCAAAAATTTAAAACAATGACATAAAAGAGCACAGATTAGAAATTACAAGTGGAAAAACTAGATGATATGGATATAATTTAGTAACTTGTAATTTAGTAATTTTGTAGCAAATATTTTTTTCTACCAATACTGTACAAATGTAAAATCAGATGAAATACTGTGAAAATATAGAAAAATTGTATCGTTGTTTTTCTAAAATATAAGAAAACTTAAACAAAAATAATATACGAAAGTTATTGATAAAAAATGGTGAACTCGTTAATAAGTTTCTTATACGCGGATGCGGGATCAGTTTATAAAGCTCAAACGAATAATATATGAATATTATAATAATATCTTATTTCTTGAGTATAACTTAAAAAAAAAATAAGTGCTTTAATATCCGGTACAGGAAAAAACATTTAAATAAATTAAAATAGGTAAGATGGTGCATAAAACCGTAAAATAAGAAATTAGATTACCGTTATTAATTATATAAGAACAAAAATATTTCAGAAATATAATTAATAAAACCTTTAAAATATAATTATATTGATAGGTAAATCATTTTCTGTAAAAATTATTTCGAGCTTCCTGTCACGGTAAATCATTATGTTGTTTTGGTGTTGAAACTAATATTGTTGTTGACTCTTCCCACAGAATCAATCTATAAAGACTATCAATACGATAGACTATGTTATATTTATAATACTCGATTCACAAGACTTGGTTTTCTCTTTCTTTGGACCCCCTTGAGAATGAGGTTATGAATGTCACTTTCACCCAACTTCATCTTCATCTTAATAGTTGGATATTTTTAAGGGTTTTTCATATTTTACGCACTCATTTTAGTATAGTTTTGAAGTCTAACATTTTATTTTACATATTTTAGTTTAAAGCTTCTAACCTTAAAAAACGTGGAACTCGCCCATTCAATTGAACATCGCTTTTTATACTTCCAAGGGTAATTAAGGTTAAAAACGTGGAACTCGCCCATTCAATTGAACATCACTTTTTATACTTCCAAGTGTAATTAAGGTTGAGTACCAGCCTATAGACCTCAAAGTGTACATGCTATTGTCCTTTTATCTTAGTTTGCTTCTGCTATTTTTTGTTCATCACAGATTTATTTCCTTTTACAGACAACGCCATGGGCCTGATTCATTTGGAAATGGCTCATCAAGTGAGGGAAATGTGTGGAAATAGGCCCAATACACATCATGAAAAAGGTTGAATTGTGTATTTAAATGTTTAATAGTTTTTCACAAAGTTGTATTTGATATAATGATGACAAAAGCAAGTTCTAAAAATGTTTATAAAAGGAGTTGTCATTTTAAAAGAAACTATCATTCTTTTGTTAGTGCAAATTTTATGACATGCAATTAAAAATAATTTTAAGGAAAGATAATTTACATTATAAGTTTATATATTGGCTTGTGTGTAAACGTATACTTTGTCTAGTTTTTTATCAACTTGATCAAGTTTCATTAAATATATTTATGTTATAAAGATATAAATGAGTATCATTTGAATCTCGCTACTCTTGACTAGAGAACCAAATATTATTTTAACACAATCATTCCTTGCTAAAAAAACGAGGTGTTATTTGTGGAATACCACCACTTCTAGCTAAATCTCGAGTGATGTTTAGAACATAGTTATTCTTGGCTAAAACTTGAGTTTTGTTTGAAAAGTTCATAATCTTGTAAATTTGTAAAGGTGCAACTCCTCTCTAATAAGTAATGAAATGACTTTTTTATCACATCCAAGACAATTTCTTTATCTTCTGTTAGAAGTTGTTTGTTGTTTAAAAAACACTCTTATTAAATTCAGATTAGTTTGTGTTTTTAAAGAATATTTGTGTTAAGTCAAAAGTTGTTTGTTATTTAAAAAATTCTTATGTTAAATGTAACATCTTTGTTTCTAAATAAATATATTTGAAATAAGAGTTAAAATCCTTAAACTTTAATTCATGTTATTAATTTTTTTAAACTATTTTATATTTTAAATAAAATTTAAATGTTAAAAGAAATCAGAGTACTTAATTTTAAAAGAAACATTCTAATTAAAAGGAAAATAATAATAAGAACATATTGATATCATGAATAAAGTATTCAAAAAAATGAAGAAAAAGATTTAAAAATAAGTAAATAAATAAAATATTTACTTTAAGAAAATCATCTAACTAAAAAAGAAGAGAGAGAGAGAGAGGTGACGTGCGTAATCAAATAACTGTGTGTGGGGTAAAACCTTAATCCTTAGAGATAAGCATCATTAGGTTAGGATAACTAAACAAAAATAATAACAAATAAAAAAATAGTAGTATAAATAGGTGTAGGGTGTAGTGGGTTAACCGGGAAGAAGAAAGGGAGGAAGAAGAGGGAGAGGGAAGAAAGAAAAAAAGAAGAGAGAAGGAAGAGAGAGAAAGGACATTTGAAGCAAGCCCTGGTGCGGGGGAATTGTCCAGACATCATACCTGTTACAGATATTGCTCATTCATTCCTCACCCTCGGGGCGCTGAGCGTAGAGGAAACATAGGTTGATGCAAAGCATAGGAATTTGTTGATCTTTAATAACCGAAATATAATAAAATTATTTTAATGACGTGTCCAACTCAAGACTCAAATATATTTCACTACATTCTACAGCATGTTGCGCGAATTTATTATATTCACAATTATTTAAAAGAAAAGAATAAAACCACAGACAAGATTAAATTTTAATAATTTCAAAATTTTAAAACAGTGACATAAAAGAGAATAGATTAGAATTTACAAGAGCAAAAACTAGATGATATGGATATAATTTAGTAACTGTAATTTAATAATTTTGTAGCAAATATTTTTTTCTACCAATACTGTACAAATGTAAAATCAGATGAAATACTGTGAAAATATAGAAAATGGGTATCGTTGTTTTTCTAAAATATAAGAAAACTTAAACAAAAATAATATACAAAATTATTGATAAAAAATGGTGAACTCGTTAATAAGTTTCTTAAACAAGGATGCGGGTTAATAAGTTAATTTAAGTCGGAGTTTAAAAATATCTTAAATATCTTCTATAAGATGGTTAAATCTGTATTTGTAGACATTACAATGAAGTTAATGAGTTTGGACCTAAAGAGTTTGGACCCATTCTGTCCTTCTGTTATAATTGAGATATTTACTTACCATATTACCTTAGATGTCGTATGTAGGTGAAGTCGTGTGTCGTGCATGCATTACTTGCTTATGAAAAACTTATGAAGTGATTATTCATGGAAAAATGATGAAGTGATTATTGGTGGTCGATATAGTGCACCGTCATATAGTACAACTATGTTGCTAGCTATGTTCATTCTTTTTTATGTGAGCCACCTGTTGGGTTGTTTCTCTCCTTATGAGGCCCAAATCTATTATGTTTTGGTGTGTCTATGACATATGATAGACCTAATATAATGCGTCATTATAATTAGGGTAGCATGTGCAACCGTAAGAGCTTTGGTGTGTGTAGAGAAGTGTGTGAGCAACCGCTTTGAAGAGAAGAGGGAGAGGTAATTCGCAGCTACTTCCTATAGCAACCTGTGTTGGTTGTTTTGAAAATCAAACAGTGAAACCTTGTCTGATCGAGCTGCAATTTTTATTGAAGATTTCTCACTCATATTTCTTCAATTTGGACGGTGTGATTGTCTACTGGAGGTAGAATTGTCAGGAATTTTGTGAAGAGCTGTTGTCAGCAGGATGTTTCTGTTACCGTCAGTCTTGGATGTTTAGGAAATCCAACGGTGAAATCTTCTCAAATTGCTCTGAAATTTTTACTGGAGTTTTATCACTCATAGTTCGTTGTTTTGGACGGTCAGATTTGAGATCGGAGTTGTAGTTTGTTTCCAGAAAATTCATGAACGTTATCTATTTTTCTGGTGACAAAATTCTTGAACTCTTCCTTATTAATTTCAATTTGTTGATATTTTTGGGTCATTGTTGGTGACCATTTTGAGGATTACGAAGAGTTGTATTGATATGCTCTGTGATTAATTTTGTGAGGCTCATTGTACCTTTGTTTTGGTATTAGTGGAGTATTTACCTGTGGGTTTTTTTTATCTCTATTGAGAGGTTTTTCCCACGTTAATTATTGGTGTTGATTTATTCTTCGTTTTCTACTGCATATTGATTTTGTTTGGATTGATTGATTGCGTTCAGGGTGTTTCCATATTGTTCTGATAGGTGTTTCCATGTTGTTATGATAAAAGTGAATCTCATTGCTTCTGCTGCCTGACTCCAATCACCACCTTCAATGTGGTTAGCTTTGATGCCAAAATCAAATGGTAAAATAAAATCGACCCAGGGCTTTCTCAATGCATGGGCTAAGGCTTGTGCTTCTACGTGCTGCAAGGGAGGTTCTTGCTCAGAAGTGCCACCTTTGGTGACTAATGTCTCAACAAAGCTATCACATTTACCATTGATGGCACTTTGGTGGCTCCTTCTTGTCATAGGATCATCGGAAATCCTGATAACTGGTTGCAAATCTAATGTGTGGAAGGAGTTTCCATTTGCGGTGGTGTGTTGGGTGGCCAAGGTACATCCCTGTGGAGTTATAAGAACAACGACAAAGGAAACTACCCCGCCGTGCCACGACAACACAAACCCTAGCCTCAGACTCACCTGCTACCGCCGTCATCAACCCCTCCAATTCGCACCGCCTACCACTACCGCCTCCGTTCGTTGCTGCCAAATGCCATTTAAAGCCACCGCGACTTCCATTTGCTTCGTCGAGCAGCCACGACTCCAATGTTGCCGCAAGAGGGAGATCTTCTTCTCTGCCATTCACCACCCGCTATCGCGACGATTGTCTCCATGCCGACAAACTCCGATACAGCCTTTCAATCCCTCACCGCCGAACACCGCCTCCAAGGAGCACGAAACCTCTGCGGGTCGCCACCCCTCCATCGCAGCACCGTGGTTAAACTTCACTCCTCTAACCCTAAGTTGTGTTTTGGGAAAGAAAGACTTCTCAAAAAAGAAAATGGTAGTTTGACACCACTATTCACTTATACTCTATTAATAAAATATTATATATGAATAAAATAATAATATATGTTAGTGTTAAATGGTGTCAAAATATCACCACCCAAATATTAAATGGTTGCACACGTCACGTAATATGTAATATGAAATTTTGAAAATAAATTTTGAGATATCATATTTTTTAATAATTTTAGATATCAAAATAGTGAAACACGTCATACTATATTTAATATTATTATAATTCAAATATTTTTTAAATATCAAATGACCACACGCGTCATATGATATTTAATACAAAACTTTGGAAATAATTTGTTTGCATTCATATTTTCTAATAATTTTATATATGAAATAGTCTCATACGATATTTAATATTATTATTTTATATGTTTTTTAAATATCAAATGGTCGCACACATCACGTGATATTTAATATAAAATTTTGAAAATAATTTTATATGTATTAATAATTTTAGATATCAAAAAATGCCCACACGCATCATGTGATACTTAATATTATTATTACAAATGTTTTTTTAAATATCAAATGGCCACACGAATCATGCGATATTTAGTATAAAATTTTGGAAATAACTTTTGGGAATATCATATTCTAAATAATGTGGAAATAAAATCCATTTTTAATATTTTTTTAAAAAATAAAATTTCAAAATTTCAAAAAATTAAATAATATTTCTTATATTCTAAAAAACCAAATGGTGAAAATTTCAAAAATGAAAATTATCAATCCAACAAACAATTTTATTCTTAGAACTACACAATCTCTTATTTTTCATTATGAATGAAAATATGTAGGAGTAATGTCAACCCTTGTCGGGCCCAAAAAAATAAAAGAAAAATATATTTCTTTATTGTTTTCTTACTTAGTGTTTGTTTCCATTTTTGGCAAAAATATACATTTTGAAAAACCACATTCATTTACTCATTTAATTAAAGGTACGGTCTTTGGACGGGCTTTGTAGGGTGCTAATACCTTCTCTACAGGTAACTGACTCTAGACCCTAATCCGATTTTGCAGACCATTTTCTTTAACTTGGTTTTCTATAATAAATTATGGTGATGACTCCTCTATTTGAAAAATTTATTATTTTTTCTTCGCCATCTCCGTCGTGATCCCGATTATGTCAGATGGTGACTCCATTAGGGACATTTATGGGAGTCAGGCCAATTTAATTGAATGAGTTAAAATGGGTGTGGTTTTTCTGAATGTTTATTTTCTCCTTTCTTTTGTATACATGATTGTTATTTGTTCCTGGAATATTGAGCCCTAGGGTAGATGACGTGCAATATCTACTTGGGAACTTTTCTGGCTGTTTCGTAGATGGGAGGTTAGGTGCATTATTATCCCTTCACACACACATATTTACTTTTGCATATCATAAGTGGGGCCCTATGCCCGGGTCTGAAAAAGATTATAACTAGAAGGGGTTGTGTAGCAATGTCAAAAGGATGTACTTCCTTTTTTGGCTTTTGCAAGAACTCCAGCTAGAGTCTGTTCGCTTCATTTGTATGTTCATAAAAGTTGTTTACCAGTTGCTATAGGTATGCGGTGGAGTGAGTCATAGCTCTAGTGGCCTTATATCCTTAGGAATTAGGAGCCAACCTATGTAAGTGTGCATTTAATGCCATTGACCCTTAGGCATGTTGAACCTGGTTTAGGGCACAAAGGGAGATATTTTGGGTGTCTTTACCTCTCACCCTAATCTTTTTAAAAAAATAAATAAAAAGAGTGTTTATCCATTGTAAATAAATAAATTTTGTTTCTTATACAAAGCATCCATTACTTATTTTTATCATGTCATAATTGGAGAAGAAGGATATGAGATATAAGAAATTTAACTTATATTCTTCTTCACCAATGCATTGCATGCATTTTCTCCTTTAGCCTTACTTTTATTCATTGAAGGTTAGGAATTATATAGTTGTGGAAATGAAAATTAATATGGGGTCTGGAGTTGAGAAGGAATTCTTTTAAGAATCTGCTAAGTCTATTGGAGGTAGAGGTTCAGATATCAGCAGTCACAACTTTAGCACAATACTATGATCCCCTTCTCAAACGTTTTACATTCCAAGATTTTCAGTTAGTACCGACAATTGAAGAATTTGAGAAAATCCTTGACTTGGTGGTGGAAGGGAAGGTTCCATATAAATATTTTGAACAACACAGTTATGTCCCGACATTGGCTGAATTCCTAAAACTACACCCCAAGGAGTTGGAAAGCGGGCTGGTAGAAAGAAAAAACACAAGAGTTTTTCGCATAAATTCTTAGAAACTTATTTGTACTAGATAGCTGGGAAGGAAGATTGGGGTACATTTATGGATATCTTAGCTCTAACCCTTTACGATGTCATGTTATTTCCCAACATTGAAGGCTTTGTTGATTATGTCGTGATACTTATTTATTTTTACCACTTTCCGATTGCATAATGATAACAATAAAGATAAATCAGTTGGCAATTATTAGGATTTTACACCGTTTTGTTGTAATTGGGTCAATTAAGTTTTAGTTAAAAGTTTGTTATTATTTTGACACCATTTTCAAAATTTTAACAGATATTTTGTTGTAATTAGGTCAATTAAGTAAGTATGCGATATTTAATATTATTATTATTCCAAATATTTTTAAATATTAAATGATCGCACGAATCACACGATATTTAGTATAAAACTTTGGAAATAACCTTTGGAAGTAACATATTCTAAATACTATGGAAATAAATACCATTTTTTAATATTTTTTCTTAAAAAATACAAAATTTCAAAAAATTAAACAATATTTCTTATACTCTAAAAAACCAAACGAAAATTTCAAAAATGAAAAATATCAATCCAACAAACAATTTTATTCTTAGAACTACGTAATTCCTGATTTTTCATTATGAATGGAAATACGTAAGAACAAGGTCAGTCCTTGTCGGGCCCAAAAAAATAAAGCAAAAATATTTTCTTTGTTGTTTTATTACTTAGTTTTTGTTTCCATTTTTGGGAAAAATAAATATTTTGAAAAACCACATTCATTTACTCATGTAATTAAAGGTACAGTCTTAGGACGGGTATTGTAGGGAGTTAATACCTTCCTTACACGTAACCGACTCCTAGACCCTAATCCGATTTTGCAGACCATTTTCTTTAACTTGATTTTCCATAGTTTTTCATAATAAATTATGTTGGCGACTCCTCTGTTTGAAAAAATTAGTATTTTTTCTTCGCTGTCCCTATCCTGATCTCGATTGCGACATTACTGTTTCTGTATGCCTTGTGTAATTGTTTTATTTTGCATTTTGCTTCATTGCTTTTGTACTGGGTATTCCGAATTCACATAATTGATTGGGTTGATAAATAATTTTCATTCTTTACGTAAATTCTTTCCAAAAGTTTACAAAATCTTTTTAAAGGTTCAAGTCACCCTGCCTTTTGAACTCGGCCTAAATCGTTTTCAAAGATCTCTTAGAGTACGATCTAAAATTGCATTGCTTACCAATTATTCTGACATAAGCTACTTTCAATTCTTGTTCAGTTATTTATCCTATACAATGTGCACTATTACCATTGTTTAGTGTAAAATGTTATACTACCGAGGAAAATACATACTACTGGTCATTCAGGATGTTGCATAAAGAAAAAAAGAGAAGCATGGAGCGCAATTAAATTCATAGTCCACTATTCACCCCGTCAGATGCAAAAGGATATTCAAGTGAGTGGAAGTTGCTCAAAGGTTCAAAAAGGTTTCACAAGGCTATCTTCTTCCAACACCTATTTAAAGCTTTTCATTTTGAGGTTACACTATATTGAAATGTTGCTCAGATTTTTGGTACCCAACAAACCTTCAAGAAGAACATTGTGAGTGTTCATGTAGCAAATTAGGAGATAGTGCTTAAGCCTTGTACATGTTTAAAAGCCACAATCCCTCCCTAGTAGGCAAGACTTGTGATCTAATGATGCCCTCATGCAAACTTCATATCTTAGCCAAGAGTGACTTGAGAAAGAATACTTAACGGGGTCAACCAAGAATGCTTGGTTTCGAAACAATACTCAAGGGGTTAGTTAGAAGTACTTATAAGCCCAAATAAAAATCAAGGAGTTAACCAAAAATGGCTACAAGCCAAAATAATATTCAAGGGGTGAGCCAAGAGTGACTACAAGCTTGAACAAGGGGATTAGTCGGGTGTTTGTGTGGTCGGAAGTCGACCGAGTTCACTCTAGTATGGATGAAAGAAGGGTTGTCGTATCCTAAAAGATTAAGAAGTCTCTCAATAGTTGTTGTATCCTTTCTAAAGAATATCACAAATATAAGAACAGTGTTTCCAAATATTCTTTAGAAAAATAAATCAATTTTTCTCATTGCACCTCAAGCTTTTGATCATTGAGATTCGTAAAAGCTTTCATTTTGCGAAAAACGTTTTCATTGTCTTTTAAAGCAAAAATTTTATAAAGTTCAATTGACTCCCCTCTTGAACTCAGCCTAAACATAATTTCAAAACTTATTTGAAAAAGTTTTTTAAACAATATATATCAACTTGAAGTTGCATTTGACAATTACTCATCAAATGTTGTCTTTTAGAGAACTTGCTTGATTGTGTATCTAATCAATGTTAAACTATATATATTTGTGATATTCTTTAGAAAGGAGGGTTGAATATGCTTAAATTTCAATACTGCAGTAGCTAATATTAGAAAAGATAAGAACAGTGATACATAACCAATGGACCAGAAGGTTAAAAGCCAATCACAAGATCAATAACAATACCTATAAACTAAAATCAAGAATAAGCGCACATCTAAAACTTTCAAAAACATAATAAACCAATACTGTAAAACAATTTTTAAAGTAGTAGAGTACTTTTCAAAGATAGTCTAGTGAAAAGAACTATTATGTAGCAGTTATGGATGTATAGATTTATATAAGAATAGTTTGCACAAATTCTTATCAAACCAGATTTAAGTTATACAAATACAAATCAAGAAAACCACTGATAATACAATGGTGCACACGTTGAATTAAGATTTCAAAAATAGATCTCTTAAACCCTGTCAAAACAGTAAATCAAACAACATGTATTATGTAGAGAGATTGACCAATTATGCAATAAATGTCCAACAACGAACCAATTTATAAAACCAAATAGAAATAGCTATATCTAGCAATAAAAGGAACCAAATAGGCAATAGAAAAGTATGACTAGTTTTATCAAGAAAAGCTATGAACACAAGCAAGATTACAACACAAAATTAAGTGAATCAATGCAGATTTATTAAAGTATGGATCTATGATGAACTAATGGCAGTAGGTAGTGCAGAATTGATTAAAAACGTGGAGAGAAGAGTCAAGAAAAAATAACACAAGTAATTATATTAGTTCACCCTTCCTCAAGAGTTACATCCAGTCTTTCTTGCAACTCTAGCAAGAAAAATTCCACTAAACACTCTCAATCGTACTTAATTACAATCAAGAATCATTCTTGCACACTGAAACATTACACAAGTACACTGAATAGAAGAACAAACACCCTGCATTCCCTTCCAATTTAGAAAAACCCAATGCTAAACCCTATAGCATTAACAAAACCAAATTGAAACAAAGAATTATAATTTTACGAGCTAAGAATGCAATACTTGAAACAAAATGGCTCAAGAATTGAGTTTAAGAAACCCCTTGGATTTCCAGCAAAGGTGGGTTTGTGCAAAAGCTTGAAGAACTCCAATAGCACAATACAATTTGCAAGTTCTTTTGTTCTTCAAGAAAACATCTTTTGATCTTTGATAAACAAAGCACAATTTTTCACATAATATTAGCACATGTTTTTCACAATTCTCTTCTCTATATTATGTTTGTAATTCGCTCCCTAATCACTCAAAGAAGGTCTAGGGTATTTCAAACATAAATGCCCAAAACAATTTTCGCAAAACAGTTTGACAGTTTTGGTGTAGACCTCGAATAAGTCAATTTCAATTTCCTGAAATTGATTTATTTTGTGTTGAAAACTTAGTTTTCCAAAACTCTTTTGCTTTCCTTTGTTACTCATTTTAAGTAGTTTTAATTGTGCCAATGTGTTTCTTATAAGCTTTGCACAGATGTACCTTCATCTTCAATCACTTTCACTCACACCACTAAGACAAGACCTACGACTCTATCTTAAGCTTCCATGTTTTAGTTTTGCCTTTGTCTAAATGTTTGGCTTTATTAAATGTCAAATCCTTTAAGATGATTCTTAACGAGTTTTTTGTAAATCTCTCCTTTCAAGATTAGTTAGAGATTAATAACACATTAGAGAAGGTTTAGGATTTTTGCTTCAAAGCAATTTTGCACAAAAATCATAAACATTTCTTTTTTCAAAAAAAGAACTTCTTTATATAAATTTTAGAAGAAAATATGCTTTAGTTAAATTGACAATAATAACAAAAATATTTCTATTTTTACTAGAACAAATCTTATTTAAAGTCTTATATTTTTCTAAAATAAAATCTTACTTATTATCTTCCAAATAACATTCATTTAATATGCATTTGTAAATCCGACACCCTTATTAAATCACTGCCTGTGAGTTATTCCAACCTTAAATAACTAGTTAGTCGTGTACATCTAAGTGGTTAGTTATGTTTATAACTCCGACACCCATATTAAATCAGTGTCTGTCAATTATTCCAACTTATCAAGGTGGTTAGTCGTGTACATATAAGTGGTTAGCTACGTTTATAATTCTGAGACCTGTATTAAATCAATACCTGTCAATTATTCTAACCTTATCAAGGTGGTTAGTCGTGTACATATAAGTGGTTAGCTACGTTCATAATAATGACTCCCATAGTAACGACGCTAACCACTTAGATGTCCACGACTAATCACTTAGATGAAATTGATGAAATTGATAAAATTGACGAAATTGATGAAATTTTCAAAATTACCCTTCTATATACAACAAAAGCAAACACATTCTCTCTCTTTTGCTGGTGGGACCCATGTGACACTTCGGAGTGTCAAATGGGAGTTAGGTGAATAGTGGTGTCAAAGTATCATTTTTCGGAAGAAACGACTACATTGTTAAAATTACAATTTCCAGCCCATTTTCCCTCTTGCCACATCCAATTACGAGCAAAGTAATTTGTTTTTATTTGACGTGAGAATTGGCTTTAAATAGTCTTACATAGCAACAACTAACTCAGAAAATCATGGATTACTGAAACACTAAACAAACTACCTAAACAAATGGAATATGCCTACTTACTAAAATTTATCCTAAAGACCTGTAGTAGATAAAGTAACCACAGGTCGCTTCCTTGAGGACCATGACATTGCAGCTCCACTTAAGAAAAATATATATCCGGGTGTACTTCTCTTGTCATTTAAGTCTCCAGCATAATCACTATTGCAAAAACCAACCAGCTCCTGGATTTTTCCTTTTATAAAACAATCAATAATCAATTGTACCTTCAAGTAATGAAATATCTTTCTTACTTCTTGACAATGAAGTTCAGTTGGAGTTTCCATGAACCTACTTATGAGACTGATAGAATACATCATGTTAGGTCTTGTAGCTGAAAAGATACATCAAGCTACCAACCATTTGTTTGTAATGGGTGTTGTTTATTCTTACTCCCTCAACATCCTTTGTGAGCTTACTTCTTGGAACCATGGGAATTGAAATTGAATTGCATTCATCAATCTTAGATCTCTTCAGCACTCCTTGAGCATATTGTTTTTTGACAAATAAAAATACCTTCAGTAGATTGAGTTGCTTCTATGCCAAGAAAATACTTCATTTTTCCTAAATCAGTCATTTTAAACTCATGCATCATGGACTCCTTAAATTCTTTAAACATGCCTTCATCATTTCCCGTGAATATCAAATCATCCACATACAAGCACACAATCAAAATATTACCTGTATTTCCAATTTTGATATAAAGTGTATGCTCATAAGAACACTTGTGAAATCCAGAATTGACAAGTGGGTATCAATTCGACTGTATCAAGCTCGTGAAGCTTGTTTCAATCCGTACAGTGCCATTTTCAATCTGTAAACCAGTTTCTTGCTTTCTCTCTTCTTATATCCTAGTGGCTAATCAATGAACACTTGTTCTTCGAGTTTTCCATGCAAGAATGCAGATTTAACGTCGAGTTGGAAGATGGTCCATTCATTTGTGGCAGCCAACGAAATGACCATTCTAATCCTATTATGCTTTGCAACTAGAGCATATACCTCTAAGTAATCAACTCCATATTCTTGAGTGCATCCCTTAGCCACTAAACGAGCCTTAAATTTGTCTACTTCTCCCTTTTCATTCAATTTCGTTTTGTAGATCCATTTTACTCCAACTGTTTTTTTCCCTTGAGGCAGCACAACCAACTTCCATGTGTTATTTCTTTCGATTGCTTCAATTTCAGCATCCATAGCTTTTCTCCACTTTTCACTCTTGATTGCTTCTTCGAATGTAATGGGATTATTTCCTGCAAACAAGGCATAATGAGCAGCAATATTATCGTCATCTGATATCTCTTCCCCACTTGTGTAATCAGCCATCCAAAATGGTGGTCTTCTTGTACGTTGTGCATTCACCAATGATGTTTTTGCTTCCTTACTCTCATCATCATCTTGATTTGTTTTAGCCATATCATTTGGTACATTGTCTCCATTATCACTTTCTTCTTTGTCATCAAAATCCAGAGTTATTCTTCTTTGTTCTTGTATTCTCAATTCCAACTGTTATTCTCATCAAACACCACATCCCTAGATATATGAGTCTTCTTATTTGTAGGATTGTAGAGGCGATAAGCTTTTGATTCCTCATTTACTCCAAGAAATATGCATTTCCCTCCCTTAGGGTCAAGCTTTCTCCTTTTTGTATCAAGAACATGCATATAGGCCACACAACCAAATATCCTGAAGTGATCCACTACTGGTTTTAGACCAGACCAAGCTTCTTCTGAAGTTATATTCTTCACAGCCAAGGTAGGACTCTTATTAAGAATGTGCACACTTCAATTTACAACTTCAACCCAAAATGTCTTTGGCATTTTCTTATTTGACAACAAGCTTCTCACCATGTTCATTATTGTCTTGTTTTTCCGCTCTGCTATACCATTTTTTTGTGGTGTGTAGGCTACAGTAAGCTGCCTCTATATTCCATTAATTTCATACAAGCTAACAAATTCAACTGATGAGTATTCTCCTCCACGATCAGTTCTCAAGGCCTGAATGCTTAGGCCAGTCTCCTTCTCAACTCTTGTCTTGAACAATTTGGACTTCTCAATAGCTTCTAACTTTTTTGCCAACAAATACACCCATGTTTTCCTACTGTAATCATCGATGAAGGTAACAAAACACCTTTTGGTGTTGTTGGAGGTTGGATTCATAGGACCACACAAATCTAAATGTATCAATTTAAGGACCTAATTTGCTCGTCTTAGGAAATGAGTCTTGGTGTTGTTTTGCAATGACGCATTATTCTTTACATATTCGAGAGGGAGCTTGAATTGAAGGAAGGCCTTTCACCATGTTCTTTATTTGAAGAGTTTTCAGGTCCTTGAAATTCAAATGTCCATACTTGTAGTGCCACAACCATGATGGGTCTTGGATAGTAGATTTCAGAAAAATTTGATCTTTGATGACTTCATTTAGTAATGGAAACATTTGATTTCCTGACATCTTCACCTCTGCAATTATTTCCTTTTCAGGGTCATAGATATGACAACTTCCCTTTTGAATCACAATAGCATAACCAACTTCTTGCAATTGGCCAATACTAATGAAATTGCCTTTTAACTCAAGTACATAAAAGACATCACCAATGTTTTCTTTTTTCCTGTTCATCAGTACCTGAACATTTTCTTTTCCCATGACTCTGATGATAGAGTTATTTCCATGTTTCACATTCTCTCTAAAACTCTTGTTTAGATTTGATAAAAGACATTTATTTCCTGTCATGTGTGGTTACTGCATCCAGATTCCAAGTACCACACTTCAGAGTTTTCAGTTTGCCTATTCTCCACATAAGCCATCAACAATACTTCTTCATCAGCTTCTGCAAAATTTGCCTTTCTTTCTGTCTTGTATGGATACTCCCACTGAAAGTGAGCCATTTTATGACAGTTGAAGCATTCAATGGAAGTCTTGTCAAAACTTTCACATCCACATCCACGCCCCCTTCCTCTTCCTCTAAAGGTTCCTCGACCACGACCTCTGTTGTAGGACGATCTAGCAGCATAATTGACTTGAAGTGCCTGTTCTTCCTCACAGTGGCTTGACATTCTTTGTTCATGTACCAATATTGAGCTTTGCAGCTTATCTATTGACAAGATATCGATGTTATTTGATTCTTCTATCGAGCACACTACATAATCGAATTTGGACGTCATAGAGCGTAAAATCTTCACTATGATAGAGACGTCTTAGAGTTTTTCTCCATGGATTCTCATTCTATTTGCAATGGATAGTGTCCTTGCAAAGTAATCATCAACCGTTTCTTCAAATTTCATATGAAGAATTTCAAACTCTTTACGAAGAGTTTGTAGTTGAGCACGTTTGACTCTACTTGTGCCTTGATATTTCTTTTTTAAGAAATCCCAAATGTCCTTATTAGTATCCTTCTTGAGAATTGTCTCAAGGATAACTCGATCAATTGCTTGGAAAAAAAAGTTCTTTGCCTTCAAGTCCTTTAGCTTTAAGTCTGATGTTGCCTTGACTATTCAGTCAAAATTGTCCCTTCTTTTTCTTCATGTATGCTATTCTCCATCAACATGGCCCAATCATCATAATGACCATCGAGTTTGGGAATCGTAGGTTGTACAAAGGCACTAATGCTCCTTCAGATGTCATTGCTAGGTTCAAACAAAGACTGTTGCTTTAAGTAATCAGATTCTTTTAACCTTGCTTTGATAGCATATGCTTGTACCAGACTGGGCAAAATAATCTGCTTTTATTTAACATGAGGATTGGCTTTAAATAGCCTTACATAACAACAACTAACTCAAAAAATCATGGACTACTGGAACACTAAAACAAACTACCTAAACAAATGGAATATTCTTACCTATTGAAATTTATACTAAAAGCCCGTAAAGCACCCTAGACTTTTGGAGTTTTATTTGACCAAATAACACATATTAGCTAACTTCAACACCTAACACTATTTCTAATTTGAATAAAAAAACATGCTAAAGTTGTGCTACCTATCACAACTTTTAATTTAAAAAATAAAATAGAAATTCTAAATAGAAGTCATCTTTATAAACATGACTTCGATTTTCAAAGTCGTCTCCCCCTCGTATGAGTTAGTCCAATTTCGTAATTTTTTTAAAACTGCACCAAATATGTAAAAAAACCGTATTTCTAACGCCTGCATCTTCAATGGTTCTCTCACCATTGCCCAAACAAATCCCAGCTATGGATCTCGCGTGTACCCGTCCTCCTCAATGGCAACTCAAACCTCCAGGTATGAAACAGCTAAATTAATCATAGAGTAATAAAAGTATGGATAAGATTGAAAATGACAATTAGACACCGGTGGGAAGGAAGTAAGGACGGAGTGAATTCACGTGCAGGCGGGGAGAGAGATATTTCTTTGTTTAACTTTTCATCATATATGCAAAATAATTTGATGCTAAAAAAATAAATAAAAGATATAAAATTAGATAAAAAAATTATATTTTATTGCTCAAAAAGTAAAGAATTACTATGTTTATAAAATATTTGATGCATATATATGTTACGGGAAAATTTATTAGTGTTTCATAATTTAAATGTAATTGGTTGAGTCACTTGATTGGCTTATGAATGAATTAATATTAATAAAATAATATTGCTGGATAGTAACTTATAAAATAACATTAAATAATAAACTTAATAAGAAAAACATGCTTATAACCTTTAAAAATAATAATAATATTAAAAAAATAAAAATAAAAAGTCAAACGACACATCAAATTAAACATATATATTAATAAGATTTTCTGCATGTAATTTTAGTATATTTTTAACAAAATTCATTAATTTTACAGAGTAATAAAACTAAAAGGATGTTATTTAAAATAAAGTAATTACTAAAGCAAGTATATTTGTTTATCTTTAACAACCTTTAAAATATTTTTTTTCTGTTAAATTCTTCTTGTGTTAACATTGTGTTAAAATAGGATAACTAAAGCTGCCATTGATCACATAGTTTGCCCTTAATAAATATTAAAGGTTTATGATGATATTTTAAGATATTTGTCACAAAAGTTGGATGATTTAAGAATAATGCATGGCGAAAAATTATTCTTTTCAGGATTTTTATACACTTATTAATAAACTTATGTGTTTCCTTTAAGTTTGTATTATGCTTGATATTGAATCAGATATTGAATGTGTAGGTGTTAAAACAAAGTCGGAAAGCTCTATGACCTAAAGGCTCTACAACACAATTTGAGAGACTTGGTAAAAAATCTAATATACAACACAAGTTGAGAGACTATGTAAAATAACTAATCTACAATATAAGTCAAGAAACTTCGTGTAAAATATATTCTACAACAAAAGTTGAGAGACTTCTTAAAAATTTATTCCACGGAAAGGCTCAAAGGTTAAAAGACTGAAAGCCTGAAAGGTTCAAAAGGCTGAAAGGCACAAAAGTCAAAGGTGCGAAATCTAGAAGATTTGATAATTCAAAAGTCAAAAGAATCAAAAGCTGAAAGGCTTAAAAACCAAAAGGCTCAAAAGTCAAAAGGCTTAAAGCCAAAGGTGCAAAATCTAAAAGATTTGATAATTCAAAAGTCAAAAGGCTCAAAAGTCAAAAGGCTTAAAAGTCAAAATGCTTAAAAGCCAAAATGCTCAAAGGCCCGAAAGGCAAAGATCAAGACTTGATAATTCAAAAGCCTAAAGGCTCAAAAGTCAAATGGTTTGATGATATAGAAGCTGAAAGACTCAAATACAAAAGCTGAAAGGCTTGATGATACGAAAGCCGAAAGACTCGAATACAAAGGCTGAAAAGCTTAATGATATGGATGTCCAAAGGCTCAACAATACGGATGTCGAGAGACTCACCAATGCGAATACCGAAAGCCTTTAGGATATAACAACCGATAGGATCATATACAATTACTGAAAGCCCCAATGATGCGGAGGCCAAAAGATTTATCAAGACAAAGCCAAACAAAAAGGCAACAAAAACACACAATCTAGGAAAAGACCGATACGAAAGCCACAATAAATGGGTACGTGAATCATACTTTCAAAATACCTTGTACTTATACATATGACATTCAACATAAATAGAAGGTATAGCAACCCAACAACATAGTGCCAAGTAAAAGAAACATGAAGGGCCACGAAAAGCCTTTTCGTCTATTTGACTCAAGGCTAGGGAGCTTGTGTACCACCTAGGTCAAAGGGTGAATTTTAGGCCCAAAATAAAATATGGAACGATAATCCATATATGAAATAGAAATTGTATAAATATGCACCCCCATCAGGAAAGACGCAATTAGGGTGCTCAATTTAACTATTAAAAACCACCACCAACATTCATTTTCTATAACTATATTTGATTATGGACATTTCTCTTAAATTATTAAGATTTAGTACTCGATTATCAATAATAACTAAATTTCATTTAAATTCGGTGTAGAAATACAAACATAGGAAATGTATAAATATAAGGTGATGGAATATGGAAAAATTATCTCCATTTGGACTAATTAAGAGCTATAAAAATCTCAATATTATAACAGTTATAAATTTTTATAATTTATAATTTGAAATTTGAACATTAAATTATACTATAAATATTGTAAGAAAAAATATATTTATTTGTAAGTTATAGAATGAATAACAAAAAAGTATATAAAAGCAAAAAAAAAAATATGCGTGATAAAGTGATAAAATATATAAAACAACATAAAGTTGTATAATAAGGTAATACGTAATTCTGTAAAAAAAATAATAAAATATGTGAGACGTATTATATGTATTGTGTATTGTGTATTGAAACATATGAGAAAAAGAATATGGTATAATCTATATTAATACATATACAGATAACATTTTTTTTAACGTTGATCAACACATTCTATATTGCAAAATTTTGATGTCTGTCTTTTCTATAAAAGTTATTATTTTATTTTAAAAATTATGGAGACACAGCTACTATGAGCGCATGTGTTGTGTTTTCATTAGTAAAAATAATAATAAGTGAATTACTTATTGACATCATCATAAAACATTATTGAAATCTTGTTGAAAATTATAAAAGATAAGATTTTTAATTGTTTTTACTATCAAAAGTGATAAAATAAAATTTTATTTTTCTTTCATGAAAGTGAAGACTTGAGAAAAGAGAGAGAATGAGGCATGGAATCCGTTGACCGTTTCTTTGCCTCCAAAACTCCATAACGGTAATCAACCTTCTTTCTTCCCTTCTTTTTCTCTCTTTCACTTCCTCTGCCCCCAAACACCCAAACGCAACCACAAACCAAAAAAAAAATCAACACCAAACCAAACAAAACAGAGGATTCAACCCAAGAGCAACAACATCCATCCCCCAAACCCTGTTTTCGCGCCAATGCACCGCCATGGAACGCCGGAGAACGCTGACGATGAACTGGGACGGCCTCGGCGATGTTGACGACGACGACGCATTCTTCGAGTCATACAACCGCCTCTCCACCGCCGTCCCTATCGACCTCGCCTCCTCCTCCGACGATGACGACGACGACTTCGACGACCCCCGCCTCTCCTTCGCCTCCGCCGTCTCCTGCGCTCAGTCACGACGAAGAAGCGTTTCTCCCACGGCGGATGCCGCTCCAGATTACGGCGTATGGATGGCGGCCCCCATCTCAATCAGCGAGCGGCGCAAGCGTTTGCTCCACGGCATGGGCCTAGACGACGACAAAGAGTTCTTGAAAGCCACGTCGGTGGAACTCGGTCACCCAGTTTCACAGCACACAAACCCCGCTCCCTCCGAAAAATCAACACTTTCGTCTACTTCCACTGTTCCCGTTACGGATAAACCTACAGTTTCAACGACGCCGGCTACCGTTTCCACAGAGAAGATGTCTTCGCAGCACTCCTCTCTTCAATTAGTTCTTGTCCGTTCGCGTTCCGAGGGAGACATCGAGTTGTTCTCAATCGAGAGGTCGAGAAAAGAAGATTTCATCGGAAAGGGTTCGAAGCAGCGGTTGACGAGAACCTCAACGGAGATTGCCTTCCAGCGCGCGCGGCCCGGAACGAGAAACAGAGCGGTGGTGAGGGATTCCGACGAAGCAGCGGAGTCCAAGCGGAAAAGCAAGAAACTTGAGGATTCGGGAGTGCGAGCGTTTTTCCTGATAAAGAACTTGGACACGGGGAAGGAGTTTATTGTGAACGAGTGTACCGAAAGCGGTGCTTGGAACCGGTTGAGTGATTTGCAGACGGGGAAGCAGTTAACGATGGAGGAGTTCGAAAAGACGGTGGGAAAATCGCGCGTGGTTAACGAGCTTATGCGACGCGGCGCGAGGAACGAGGGTTTGTCGCGGAAGCTGACGTCGAGTTCGTACATTTCGAGGAGTTTGAGGATGAGCAAGAGAAGAGGGGCTGCGTTTCTGAAGAACATAAAGGGCGTGGCGAGTGGGTTCATTGGGGAGAGGGAAAGGGAGGCGGTGGCGGCGCAAGCAGCCGCCACAGCGGCGGCGGAGGAGAGTCAGTGGGTGCGAGTGCGGCAGAGCGGGAAATCGCACAAGGAGGTGTCGGCGTTACATCTGTGTCAGGAGTTGCAGGCGCACGAGGGGTCCGTTTGGACGATTAGGTTCAGTTTGGATGGGAGGTTTCTGGCGAGTGCGGGTGAGGACAAGGTGGTACACGTGTGGGAAGTGCAGGAGTACGAGGTTATGTCGTTGAAGCCCGACGAGGGGACTCTCACTCCTATTCACCCCTCCTTGCATGCCTCCAACGACGGTTCGCCTTTCTCTCCTGCTGCTGCTGACAAGAAGAAGAAGGTCAAAATCGGAAGCAAAAGAGGCCCCGGGATTCCTGAATATGTTCATGTTCCTGAAACTGTCTTCTCACTCTCCGACAAACCCTTCTGCACTTTCCAAGGACATTCGGATGATGTTTTGGATTTGTCATGGTCTAAATCGCAGGTACGCCTTCCCCTTTCATCCTATCCCTTCATGCTTCCGGCTAAACAACCAAAACAACAAAATGGATACCCAGTTTTTCAAAATTAAAATAAATAACTGTTTACTTTTAAAATAACCAGAAAACTAATTTTTCAAAATAAACATAATGATAAAAAATAAGAAAAATCTGTTTACCTTATAATATATCTTAAAAAACAATCAAATACAAACAAACTCATTTTCAAAATAACGGTAATGAGATAGATGATTACATGTACATCTATCACATTTCACTCTTAAAAAACAAAGAGATTGCCCTACTTCTCTGTATCATGTTTTATAACAAGCCAAATCTCCTAGCATGTGCTCTTTTTGATAAAATTACCTTAGTTATTATTTCATTTGATAGTTAGGAATGATTTTAAAAATTAACTATAAGAAATAAATATCATATTGATTTACTTGTAAAAGCAGTGTGTCCATTTTTTATTATGATAATAAAAATAAAAAATTAATTATTATACTAATTTTTAAAATAAAAATTATAAAAATTAGATTCATAAAAAATAAAATGTAATTTATTTTTATAATTTTATTATGTATAATTAATTTAATTCAAAAATTAGATAAAATACCAAGATATAAGTTACATAGAAAATCACTTCTTTTGATAAAAAAAAATCAAACAGTAAAAACTTACGTCTACTAATATATATATATATATATATATATATATATATATATATGAAGATGAGAATTCTCTTTATAACTACTATACTGTTTTAGTAAGCGCATATAGATGATTATGATACATATATAAGAAATAGCTAAATATAGATTATTATCATCATAAGTAAATTTTGTGAAAGAGTTTATTGTAACTAGCAATTAATTTTTTATGTAATCAATTTTTATTTAACTTAATTTATACTAATTCATGAATGATACTAATTTCGAAAAGTTCTTTTGCATATGATTTTTCTACATTTTATCTTTACCATTATTTTATCGTGGTATCAAATTTTTATTAATTTTTAAAATGTGGATACATTAATTAAGAAAATACATTTGTTTAGCATCTAAATAAATGATTTAGGACATAAATTTCACGACTTAACTATTTTTTTTTATAATTTTATTAATAGTGCTATTACAATAATTCTGGGCCAAACTTTGAAAGAATTTTTTTATTTCAAAATCAAGATAATAATTATTTTTTATTATATCCTTATTCGTCACTAACAGAAAAATTATTTACCTACTTTTGATTTCTAAAAAGCTCTTCTTATAAGAGATATAAAATATAGTAGAAAAAATGTCATGATCATCATCATCATCCATATGAAATATCTTTTAGGGTACAAAATTCATGGTGTATTATAGCATGCAAGAAGAGAATTAGAAGATCAAAGTTTTGATGGGTTTTCATTTTCAATTGCAGTTACTTCTCTCATCTTCAATGGATAAAACGGTCAGATTATGGAACTTGGAGTCTAAGACTTGCTTGAACACGTTTGCCCATAATGACTATGGTGAGAGTGAGATGTTTAACCTTTTTGGATGAATACTGCATGAGTTTCTTTCACTTAGTTACATTTTGTTGGCTTCTTGTCTGATGAGGGATTGGATATTGCAGTAACCTGCATACAATTCAATCCTATTCAAGATGATATTTTCATAAGTGGTTCTCTCGATGCTAAGGTCAGAATCTGGAGCATCCCTAAACGCCATGTTGTGGATTGGACTGATATCCATGAAATGGTTACTGCAGTATCCTTCACACCTGATGGTCAGGTATCGTTTTCTTCTTACCATTTCTTATTTGTAATCGAATTTAGCTGCCATATATCTTAATTATTACTTAATATTTTATTCTTGTTTTAATATAGGTCTCTATAACTTGATATTAACAATGAACGAAATAAATCCAAGTTGATGATTTTGAATGTTAACCCCTCAATAATTTGTGCTTAAAATATTAAATCACATGAAGTACAAGCTTTAGGAATTAGAGAAAAAACAGACAAACTTTTAAATATAAAAGATTAGATAAGCAGATGCAGAAGAGGAGAAAGTAATCCACAAAACTCATTGCTTACACAATGGTGTTAAGGGCCACTTTCTTCTATAATTATTCTCCATTTATCATCATCGGTGTTCTAGATATGGATGATGGCAAATGAGCAAACTGCACAAGTGCTCAAACTGCACAAATAGGTTGTTGGAGATTTATTGAAATAATAATAAAAGTTTAAGTACTAATTAAGAAGAGTTTATGGTGTCTATAGCAAAAAAGTAAAATTTTGAGCACTTTGATGTTGTTTTCCTTTTTTTTTTTTTGTTTCTGGTCCATTTTTTTCTGATCTTTTATATTTTATGACTCCTGTTATTACCTACTTGATGAACAAAAATTTCAATTGACACCCTCACTTGCATTTATAACAATGTAAGAATTTTGACACCTTTTAAAAATTAAGATAGGTAAAATCAATATTAATGAATGTGAAAAATAAAGAATAGTTATTTTAATATTTAAAAGGACAAAAAAATTATTTTACAGCAACTAAATCTAATCTCTCTAATGAGTAATTAATAAAGCAATCATTACAAATATATTGTAAGAATAAAGATGAATTACATAAAACAAGATGAAAACTAACTCTTTTTTTGGTGCATATTTAAACCTAGATAATAACATGATAAACTAAATGCAAATACTAATTATGCATTGATGTGATCCTTGTTCATATTTCCTCATATTATTGCAGGGTGCTCTTGTTGGTACCCACAAGGGTGGTTGTCGTACATATAGCACAAAAGGTATTAACTACTTGACCAGTCTATTCTTGATATTTTTATTTATTGAAACTATCTTGGAATCTAAATAGAAATTTACCGTATCATAATCATTTAAACTGAATATATCAAGCTGTTAATTCCCATTTCCTTATGGTAAACCAGATGGCAAACTAACTCAAACAGGAACAATTGAGATTCGACACAAGAAGAAATCCCAACTAAGAAAGATCACTGGTTTTCAGGTAACTCTTATTTCCATGTGCCACAAGCCAGATTGGGTTTCATGTAAGGAAAACAAATTTACTGGCTTTTTGTCTTTACAGTTTGCCCCGGGAAATCCATCCGAAATTCTTGTAACTGCAGCAGATTCCAGGATAAGAATATTAGACGGTTCAGAAGTCGTTCAAAAGTACAGAGGTGCTCCATAACATTATCTAAAGTTACCTAATTTAAAATATGATCAATTCTTGCATGAGAACTATTTACACAGCCCTAGCAAAGCAACGGCAAAAGCACCAAAATGGTGCATTTTTTTTTCGTTTTTTTTTTTGTTAGAGGGGGTGCAAATTTTTTTTTTAACAAGAATGGATAAGTCGTGTCACGGAAGCACAACGTCAGTGTAAAAAAATAAACTAAAGTCGTGTCAACGTGGCACGACTTTAGTACAAAAAATTAAACTGAAGTCGTGCTAATGTGATACGATTTCATTGTAAATTTTTTGTTGTCATTAAAGTCGTGACACGACTTCAGTTCATTTTTTTCATTGAAGTCGTGCTACGTTAACAAGACCTTAATTTAATTTTTTTAATTTCGTGTTTGTCTAAAGTCGTGTCACGGTGGCACTATTTCTTCTTCTTGGCAAGATTTACCTATTTTGGTAAAAAAAAATTATTTTGCACCCTTTTGATAAAAACGGAAAAAAATTGCACTTCTTGTGATGCTTTTGCCCCTAGCAACATCAACCGTTGATTTAAAATATTGGTGTTGAACATAACAGGTTTTCGAAATGCAAACAGTCAAATCGCAGCTTCATTTACTCCAGATGGAAGATATATTATAAGTGCAAGTGAAGATTCTCAAGTATATGTGTGGAAGCATGAAGAGCATAGAAGTGCAGGCACTGGAAAAGGTAGAAATGTGCTAGTTACTCGTTCTCACGAGCACTTCCATTGCAAAGATGTTTCGGTAGCAATACCATGGACTTGCACCATCAAAGGTGATCCCCCACTAGTGCCAGTGCAGCATCATTCCAAAAGGAGTTCAAAACGTTTTCACAGTACAGCTTCCAGTGGGGGAGAGGAAACAGCATCGCCATCTGCTATGAACGGTAGCAAGAAAACTCTTCCACCCCTTCCCAAGAAGAGTAATAGCCTTGCCTCAGAAGGAGCCTCAAATTCTCCTAGGGAAGACCCAGCAGCAATTTCTCATGCAGAATCTGGACTTGGTGATTCCTTTGCAAACAGTAAGAGGATGTTGCCTCAGTCTCCACTGAAAGTTAAGTGCCACACCACAGAGGAAGATGAGCTTGAAGCAATTTCACGCACAGATTCAGGATTTAGTGATTCTTTTAGCTCTACCCCATCTTCAAGTGCATCATTTTCCTCCTCTTATTCATTATTGGACAGTAGCCACGTTTCCTCCACAGTTCTTCCTTCAGCATGGGGTTTGGTAATTGTGACAGCTGGGTTTGGAGGTGAGATCAGATGCTATCAAAATTTTGGGTTGCCTAGAAGGTTAAGTAGACAACCCCATCTTTTTGGAGGCTATAATAGTTTTTCTCATGGTAACACTTAGAAGATTTTCTTATTTCTTCCACACAACTCCTATTTTACAGCAAGAATTAGTCCCCAACATAAAATGGATGTCCAACACGCATTTAAACGTAGGTTACAAAATTATGTAAATCTTAAATTTTCTCCAAATTGTTGTACTTAGTAACAATTTTGATGCATGTATAACATGACGTTGTTGTAAACTATAAATTTAGTGACAAAACCTTTATAGATTCATACAAAATATAGCCCTCAAATGTGATTAGATGAGAGACGAAAAATGGAAACCGTTGAATAATGTGCTTTCTAGATTTTAGTGTTTAAACTTTCTTTGAGTGTATTATGAAAGTAAAAAGGAAAAGTAATTTAACCTGCAAATTGTCTTCCTCCTAGTTTCAAATTTAATATTGCATTTTTACACCAGGTTACCTCATTAATGAAAAACAATACGTAAGAATCAGAAACACAATTAGATATATGGCATTTATTAACATTAAAAAAATATTCCTAAAACATGAAAAGGTTATTAATACTATTTAATAATAATTTTATCGAATATTAAGTATATTCTACCTTACTAATTATTTTTATTAACATTTTTATATATTAGTTAAATTTGAAAGAGTGAAAAAAAGAAAAAAAAAAGTTACAAAAACTTTTTCGTAACATTTTCCTAATAAAAATAATATTAAGAAAATGTTAAAAAAAGTTTTTGTAACTTCTTTTTTTTTTTTTCTTTTTTTCACTCTTTCAAATTTAACTAATATATAAAAATGTTAGTAAAAATAATTAATAAGGTAGAATATACTTAATATTCGATAAAATTATTATTAAATACATTTTCCTAATAAAAATAATATTAAGAAAATATTATTAATATAAATATGCAATATTCTATAAGGCACTGTTTGCTTCTTAAACGGATTCACACGAAAAGATTATTTGTGGTGAAAGTTAATATTTCAACGAATAAAATATTATTTAGAAACTGAATTTGAGAACACATTCTTACAACAGTATTTCTTCTTGAAGTAGCGAAGATTTGTGGAGCAAACGAATTTTGATTACATTTTTTATATATTTAATTTATTAATATTTATATTTATATTATAATAAAATAAATATAATTAATTATATAATATAATATAATAAAAATTATTATTAATAAATAATAATAAATTTAACAAATTATAAAAAATAAAAAATAATAATAAATTTATAAAATAATTATAAAGATAAAATATTAATGATATTAATATTAAAAACTAAAAATAACAATTATAATAATAAAATTAAATAAAATTATAAGAATAACAAAAATAAATTTATAAAAGAATAATATTATTAATAATAATAATTTAATTTTTTATTTTAAAATAATTAATAATCTTATAATTTAAATAATTAAAATAATAATAATTCATGAATCACACTTAACAAATTAATTATATTTAATTTTAAATTAATTTTATCTAAACAAAAGTATTTTATTAATTACACACGTCACATCATTTACAAATTTTTATAAACATTTTACTCAAATCTCATTATCTTTTCCTTAATTCAAACAATCCAAATTTCCTGTATTTTCATCTCAAATCAACTTAAATTCAACCTCTTAAATTCATCTCCCAATCCAAACAAACCCTAAATGTTATTAATTTAAATATTTTGCAACATTTTAAAAATGTTACTACGAGTAATATTTTCTTTAAATAAAGGCAATGATATTAAAATGGGTTTATTTATCGAAATGGTGTAATTTTTTCTAAGATGTACTAAAATAAGTAAAAAAAAACGAAAATAAAAAAGTCGTGTGACAACTTAAATAGAATATAATCATTTTTTAATATTTTTTTTAAAGTCGTCTATTGGGATGCGGCTTCCATTTCCTTTTTTTTCTTTTTAATTTAATAGAAGTTGTGAACACCTACATCACTTCCAAAAATGTTAATTAATTTTTTCTGTTATTTTTTCTTTTATTTGGTTTAAGAAGAAGTTATGGATGAGGTGACAATTTAGGAATTTTCTTATGTAAAGCGCACTGTTTAGTTGGTTTGTAAACGTACTAAACGATTTAGTTATGATTTTGATACATGTATAACGCGACATTTTTGTAAACTATAAATTTAGTGACAAAACCTTTATAGATTCAAACAAATATAACCCTAAAATATAATTAGATGAAAGAAGAAGAATGGAAACAGTTGAATAATGTGCTTATTTAATATTGTATTTTTGCACCAACAAATTTGTTTAAAAATAATATGTAAAAATACGTAAGAAGGAGAAAATATTATTAATATGATTCAATAATATTTTATTAAATATTATTCTACCTAATTAATTATGTTTATTAAAACTTTTATATATTAATTGAATTTGGGGAAGTGAAAAGGAAAAAGGAAAAAAAATATGAGATTATAATAGAAAAATAACATTATAAAATGTACAAAAACATTTTAGCAACATTTTTGTAATAAAAATAATGTTAAAAAATTGTTACTAATATAAATGTGCAATATTCTATAAATGTTATTAATGTAAATATTATGCAACATTTGAAAAATGTTATTGTCAGTAATATTTTCTTAAATAAAGGAAAGGACATAAAAATGTTGCTAATGTAAATATTTTGCAACATTTACTAAATTATTTATTTTAAAATTAAATTAAATATATTTTCTAATAAATTACACAAATTTATTAGTATACATCCATAAATTTTGATAAAATCATTGTTTAATATTTATAAGGAAAGCAGTAAATATTAGTAAAGGATTATATTACAATAAAAGTAACAGATTTTTTTTTTTAATACAAGTAGTTTATATATATAGCGAAATTCTTTTATGTTCGAATCTATTTATGCATTTTTTATATAATTCATTTAAATACATTATTTTGATCATATTATTGATCTATATAATCCCCAACACTAAATACTAAATAATATCAAAACACAATAGAAAGATTGGAAACCGCCAACAACGAAATGTTGACAAGTAGTTAATAGAACCTAAGGATAAATAAAATGAAGTGCGACATGCTTTCAGGGATGAGTAAAAATAAAATCTTAACTTTGATTGGATTGGATTGGATTATCCCATAATTTAATCTAAGTCAATTTAACTCAATTAGATTGAGTCAAAGTTTCATATGATTGAATAAAACCTAATTCAACCCAAATTAGCTTACTTTTATAGAGATTGAGTAATGAATTTAGTATAAATGACTTAAAATCCATCCTTAATGATATAATTTTAAGGAGTTTAATATAATTTTGTTTTTTTAAATTTTTATTATACTTTTAATGAAGTGGTTGAATATTCACGTAAAAAGATAAAAAAAATTCACAAGAATGTGAATTCATTAATGTTCTCAAGGTGAAAAAATGATGGATATAAGAGAATCAAAGGCCACATTAGTGAAAATTAGGAGTTGATTAGATTGGATTATTGGATAATTTAATCTAGCTAAATTCAACTCAATTGGATCGAGTCAAGTTTCATTTATGATTGAATTCAATCCAAATTAGCTTATTTTTATAGAGATTGACTAATGAATTTAGTATAAATAACTTAACATCCATCTTTAATGATATAATTTTAAGGAGTTTAATATAATTTTGTTTTTTTTTATTATCTGTATTATATTTTAATGTTGTGATTGAATGTTCACGTAGGAAGATAAAAAAAATTCACAAGAATGTTGTGAATTCATTAATGTTCTCAAGGTGAAAAAAATGATGGATATAAAGAAAATTAAAGGTCACGTTAATGAAAATTAATTACTAATGAATATTAAATATTATTTAGTGTAATTTATTGTGGAATGTAGAGGCCTTAATAATTTAGCTTATGTAGTTATGATACGATTGATATATATATATATATATATATATATAAATTTTGAAATAAAATTAAGTGAAATTTATAAACTTTTAAGTTATAAGAAATTAAATTTGATCTTATCAAAATAATTTAGAGTGATTTATTTATGACTTATCACTCACTTTTTTATTTTTCTTGAATGTGACATTAATACACTTTCCCATCAACATTCAATTTCATCAGATAAATAATTAAAAATTTAAAAAAGTTAAAAGATGTGTGTTTAGTTACTTTAAAAAAAACAAAAATATTTAAATTAAAAATAAAATGATAATTTTTATTATTATTTTTTGTGAAAATATAAAATAATATAAATAAAAAATTAAATTTACCTTCTACACTCCCTGTTTTACTTCGTGCACCCTCTTTTACTTCGTGCACCATTATGATGTTTGAACTAACATACCAATTTTACTTCTCACACCAATTCTTTTACATTTTCATGCCACCTCCACGATCTTTAAGTCTACAAGTCACATCACTCTTTGCATTATTTATTTCTTGGTATCCCAGAAAGTAATAATTAAAAATAAAAAAATAAAAATATAAAATAATAAAAACAATGAAAATAAATAAATATAAAAAATAAAAAAAATATAGGAAGGTTTTTTAGGTTTAAACATGTATTCACTGTCTCGCAACACCTTATTATTCTCAATTTTTATCACTCACACTTCTTTTTTTTCTCACTCTCAACTTTCCACTAAATATAAAATAATAAAAACAAAAAATAATTTTAAAAATATCCTTATTCCATTCTCACACTCTCATAACACACAAGAAAAAGGAAAAAAAAAAAAACAACGCCAAAAGAGAAGAGACAAGAAGGGAAAAACTTCCTTTGTCTCCCAATTTATCTACACCTTCTTGGCTCCCATCCTCATTACAACACCATCTATCTGTGTCTCTCCTCCACCACATCTTCGATAAGAACTTTACGCTTTCCCCCTTCACTTACCCATTTCACTTCAAAGACACTACGCTATCTATATTGAGAGGGTACTTGCAGTTCACTAGACACAAAAAGGAAAACTGATACAACTACACACACTCCGCCCCAGATACAGCTACAGCTGCCAGGATGCCTTCCAATACACCTTCGTCACCGTCGAATTCACCTATAACACTATTAGCGACCCGCTTTGGGTTCTAGACGTGACCCATGCTTCCGTTCATTTTGATTGGTGGAGTAAATTGCTCCACCCATTCACGTGCCAATTTAGAGAGTCCACTTTCTTCTCATTTATTTATTAAAAATGTTTGGGACGGTTTTTTTTTTACAACAACTTTGCCTTTTGTACATTTCAGTTTATAAATACCATTATAATAACTCGTATTTATGACTGCAACTTTTTTGAATTATTATTGTAATTTTTCTAATTTATTTACATTTGTTTGAAATTTAGTATTAGGAGATTCTAGTGAAAAAACTGATTATTTATTGATTGTAATAGGATTGAAGCACTCCTTTTAAGTGTTCTCATTAATTATATTTTTCCCTATTAAAAAAAATTAGTATTTTATTTTATTTTTTTCAAATGTTTTGTTTTAAATATCAAATGAAATTAGACGTCATACGATATTAAATACGAAACTTTGGAAATAAACATCAAATTTTCAAAAATTAAAAAATATAAAATTTCAAAAATTAAAAAATATTTTCTTATACTCTAAAAGTCAAAATATGAAAATTTCTAAAATTAAAAAATATCAACCCAACAAACAAGTTTTTTCGAGAACTAAGTGATCCTGATTTTCCATTATTAATGAAAATACGTAGAAATAAGGTATTGTCAAGTCCAAAATAAAAGATATTTTCTTTTGTTTTTTCTTTCTGCTTGCATTTTTTGTTTGTTTAGGAAAAATACTTTAAAAAAACACATTTGTTTTACTCATTTAAATAAAGGTGTCATTTTAAGATAGGCGTTGTAAGGTGCTAATACTTTTCCAACACGTAACCAACTCCCGGATTCTAATACGGTTTCGTAGACCTTTCCTTATCTTTGAGTTTTTCCATAGTTTTTCGTAATAAACTATGGTGACAACTTCTCTCCAATTTTTTTAATGATTTTTTTTATCACTTTGTAGTGACTCCTATTGCGACAAATGGCGACTCCACTGAAGATATGTTTTTTCAAGAGTCATGCCTAATTAATTGAATGAGAAAACATGAGTGTGGTTTTCTGATTATTTATCTTTCTTGTTTGTATTATGTTTGTTTTTCTATTATTGTTAGAATATTGAACCCTAGGATAAAAGATAAGTCGTATATTTGTTTGGGAATTTTCTAGTTGTTTTGTAGGTGGGCTTTGGGTATGTATAATTCTTCCTTCACACACAATATTGGATATTATGAGCGGAGCCCTATACTAGGGTCTGAAGAAGCTTAACATTAAAAGGGGTTGTGGCGTTATATCCTTAGGGATTAGGAGCTAACCTATGTGAGTGTGCATCTAATGACATTGACTCTTAAGCACTTTGTTTAGGGCACAAAGATAGATATTTTGCGTACCTTTACCTCTCATCGTTTTTTTAAATAATAAGAAAAAGGTGTTTATCTGATCTAAATAATTAAATTTTGTTTCTTATACAAAACATGCATTGTATAATTTTTTTTAATCATGTCATAATTGGAGAAGGAAGATGTGAGAAAATTTAACTCATGTTCTTCTTCACCAATGCTATAAAAGTTGGTTTTATTTGTTGAAGGTTAGGAATTATAAAGTTGTGCATTTATCCTATAAAAATGGGAATTAAGGTGGGGTTTAGAGTTAAGAAATAATTCAATTTAGAGTCTTTGAAGAAAAAGTTACCTATAAAAGCAAAGCAAAACGATTTGACTAATCTTAGAGAATTGGGACAAAAACTCAAGACGATGTAGAGAGAAGTTTACAAAATAATTTGTTGATTCTATTGGAGGAAGAGGTTCAAATACCAACGAAACAGCTTTAGCACAGTACTATGATTCACCTCTCAGATGTTTCACATTCCAATATTTTCAATTGGTACCAACAATTGAAGAATTTAAGTAGATTCTCAACTTTCTGATAGAAGGGAAGGTTCCGTACAAATATCTTGAGCAACACCCTTCTATCCCGACATTTGTTGAACTTATGAAAGTACATTCCAAAGAGTTGGAGAGCAAGCTAGTGGAGAGAAAGACGCAAAAAGTTTTCTCAAGAAATTCTTAGAGACTTATTTATACCAGTTAGCCAAAAAGGAGAATTGAGGCACATTTATGGATGTCTTAGCCTTAACCCTTTATGGTATCATGTTATTCCCCAACATTGAAGACTTTGTGGGTTATACCGCTACTTATGTGTTTATGGCAAGTAGAGCCAGATTTGAAAATCCAGTTACAACAATTTTAGTTGATGTCTACGAAATTCTCAATTCGTGCTACAATATGAAGAAAAAAAGATGTGGTGTTGTCTGCTTGTGTGTCTGGCTCATATCTCGTGTGAGTGAAAAAAGTTGTCAACATCAAATGTCTTGTTAAAGAAGTGTTACAACACAGGTCTGAAGTAAAAGGAGCAAAATATTGGGCATAATTCCCTGTTGGTTTGATCGAAGAAAAAGTCAAATGACATCCCTCATGGAAAAAAATATCACACATTATATATTACTGTGGAAGTTATCCTAATGTGCCACTCATAGGTACCAAGGGTTGCATTAATTATAACCTGGTGCTAGCTTAGAGGCAATTTGGGTATCCCATAAAAGGATCTCCAACATCTGCTTCTCTCAGCTCTTTGTTCATTTATTATGAGAATGGACCTGCTACAGAGGTCCGCCAACGTATCAGGGGCACTTGGAGAAATGCGACCCTATGGAAAGAGATTCTAGACCGTGTGTTGTGAATAGAAGAATTCCATACCGGTAGTGGTTTGCGAATAGGGTTAAAGCATATAAGTTTTCTTTTAGATTGATTTTTGATTGCATAATAGATGAAGCGAGAATGAAGAATGATGGATCAGAAGAAGTAAAACAGCTCAAGGAAGAGATTAGAAGACTAAAAGAGAAAAATGCCAAGATAGCCAATGACTTCCAAAGCCTACAACACGACTATGAAAATCTCAAGAGGGATTACAAAGGAAAGACAAGGGCAGATGAAGGGTTGATTAGGAAGCACAAAACAAAAAGGGATTATACTTACAAGATTAAATAGGATATGGTAACAGCTAATACTGAGTTAACAATGAGAGCCCAGGAGTGGAATGCAACCTTGTCAGAAGAAAATCAATGAAAGAATTTATGTGAAGAGATTATTAGGGATAAACAAGGAGCATTGAGAAGGTTGCGAGATCTGCAAGTTTGAGTTAATAACATGGAGCATCAAGTGGACAAAATAGTAGCGATATGCGAGGAAAGGGTAAATAAGAAGCACACACAAGTAATAAAAGCAGAAAAAAGATACTAAGCTATGATGGCTCATGTGAAATATTATATGACTGAGTAGGAAGAAGTTGTGGATCATTGGAAGAAATTTTTTTCTCAATTGGCTACTCTAGCTAATGGGGTTATTGAGGATGTACCAAATATGTTATCTGAGGCTGAAACAATGCTATTTTGTATCCCTCCATGAGAGATCAAGACTTTTATTGATCATTGCTAGTGGGACAAATGAAAGGTTTAACTGATCGGGCTAGAAATCAATAGTTATTTCCTTTTATTTTTTTTAAGAGATGTATTGACTCTATTTTGTTGAATGATGTGGATTACTCCATACCTATGTTAATTTCCATTAATTGTGCCACATTCAGATAATTTTATAATTTCCGAATAGTTGCATTCTATTCATACTTTATTTCATGTCTAATACATTTGAAATAAAATAAAATAAAACATAGAAACAAGAAATAACAACAAAATTTCTGTTACATCCATATAGGACCCACACTAATAGACAAAACATGAAAGACTGAGGAAAACACAAGAAGCAATGAGAGCCGACATCAATCAACTAAAAAATCAAATAAATCAAATTCTTGAAGCTCTAATGATCCTGAAAAGCATAGTTGAAGCTACTACTCGTAATGAGGAGATTATTCAAAATTCATAAAAATACCTAACACGACTCTTTTATTACAAAAATAGAATAATAACAATAATAAAAACTAATAACGAAATAAATTTATAAACTAATAATAATATAAAAAATAATAATTATATTTTAATTTTACATTTATTTTATAATTTCTTATATTTTTAGTTGTATTATAATGTTAGATAATTCGTTGTTCTTCGAGTTCACCAATCGTACAATAATAATGTTTTAAGAATAAGAATAATGTTTTAATTTTGTGAGTTTCTTATATAAATAACTACTCTTATTTTATTATAATCTTACAATTTCATTAATTATCTTTTTAAAATAATATCTATAACATTACTCACAATTTTTATAATTTTTTACACCTATCATATCATTTACAATTTATTATAAACATCCTCGTGATTTTCCGAAACTTTTCTATGTCATCTAATTCAAATAACCTCCTTTTTTATTTTCATTATGCTCAAATTCATCACTTTTTCTATCTATCATATCCACACTCCTTAAAACCTACACACCTTCAAACGTATGACAAATATTCATATAAAACATTACTTATTACTTCATTAAATTATTATATCGTTATTTAATCTTATAAATTAAAAAAAGATTTTACAAAATAAAAAAATTTCAAATGAAGGATAAATTTAAGCTATAAATTTATTTTTATTTATCAAATATTTACTATTCAATAAACTATGTTACTTGGAGAGCCTTTAACGCAATCCTTGCAAAGAGTGAGTTTTATTCTTGGCCACACAACTGCACAAAAAATACACTGCTGCTACCCTCTGCTGCACCTCCCAAACCAGAGCTCACCATTGTTGCAGAAAAAGGCTGGTAAGAAGTCACTCTCACGTCACCCTCTACTTTGTCTCATTTTTGACTTTCAGAGACAATTAATGCAGATAACTTGCAACAGAAAAGCTCTTACGTCTATATCCATTCTACCACGCCCACAGTTTTATACCCATACGGCTATGCCATCATCTGATTAATGTTGTTTCCTTTGTTTTGTTCTCTGTGCAGTCGTTTGAATTCTACTCTCCGTTGCGTTGGTCAGAGGGTATATTCAGTAAATGACAGTTATTCTTTTTCTTTTTCTCTCTAAATAGGAAACACCCTTATATTCGAGTTGTCAAAGAGATTTCGTACCAAAGTACTCAAAATGAATCAGAATACTTCTTTCTAGTTTGCTTGTTTGATTTAGACAAGACCGACTCGTAATTTTATGGATCCGTATTTATATAATTACAAGTTTTAAAGAAAAAAATATATCTTGATTATTAATAATTTTAATAGTAAAATTGTATGATAATATATGAATTACAAGTGGAGAAAAAACGATAATATTTTTTAATTAAAATTACAGTTATAAAGTGATCTTGAGTATGAATATTTCAGTAACCTTCGTAAAAAATTAAAATAATATTTTCATGCGGACGGAAACTCCTATTAATTAGACTTATTGAATCTTAGGTTCGTGAGTATAACCCATTTTAACACCCTTACTGTTTCTCTCTACTATTTCATTTTCTATCGTTCATTCCACTCCAACGTATTCAATTCACTCAAACACAGTAATGGCTTTGCAGGTACCGATCTCTCTCCACGTTACGCTCACTCTCACTCACACACAGTTTCTATTTCATACATCACAATGCTTTCAGGAAACGATGGCTTTTAAATCGTTAGAGTTTTTGTTATACAAGAAACAGCAACAAACTTCTATCCATATCATGCATGCCACTCGATTCACTAAGTGTTTTTGGTTTAAAGTAGTACTGAATAAAAAAGAAACGCACACTAAAATTTGAAGAGATACGAAAAAATCTATCTTGATAACTTTCAGTTTGGTTGTAATAAAAATAAGTTTTTCATATTCTGTCTTATATCTTTTTATTTTTTTGTTATGATTGGATGGTTTTGGGGCAATGCAGGAAGAAGGGTGGCCTTTGGGTTTGAGACTATTGAATGCAAGAATTGGGTTAGCAGGAAATGGTGATTTCTCTGGATCAGTCTCCTTCAGCACCATGCTCACTGCTTCTCCCACCCCTTCAACTGATTCTTCATCAGATCTTGACACACAGGTAAATAACTTTCTTTCCGCAATTGTATAATGGTGAATGTTGGTACACCCACTTTGTGAAGCCAAACTTTTACACATTCTGTCTTATTTTAAAGTTCATTGACGAGTTTTCAGAGTTTTTTGAACAGCCACTACAATGTGCACTGATTTATCAGTTTAATGAATTGTACGATAAATTTCGTGAAACCTATGTGAAAATGAACCACAAAATAATACACACGAGAAACGGTTGCTTAGTACATCCAACAAATTACGTGACTATGATTTTGGCCAGTAGACCTACAGCGGTTATTCTCTGATGAAGTCAAAACCCTTGAGAACATATGGGTAACTTCATGTATAAAAATCACCCATAAAGCAAATCCATCTTCTTGTTGTTCTCTTTTGGATTCTCAATCTCTTCGGTGTTACCGTTGTTGCTTGGTTCATAGGATCCAGAACATGGCCTTGCCTGGCAAATCATGCTTTGAGACAAAATGGTTTTGATTTTACTTTTGTCGGTTTCTTTTGTTTTGGCTTATAGTTTGTCAAATTGAAGTTCAACTCAACTAAAATATTCCTTTAATCATCACAAAAGTCATTAAAAGAAAAATTTTTAATTGTGTGTATTTAATATTTCCAACAGTATTCATTTTTACTTCAATTGAAGAATTATTCCCAACAGTATTTAATATCATGGTGAAAAAGGTCATTTTCAATAGATTCTTCTTAGAGTAATTCAAAAGTTACGATATAATAATAAATGGACAGAAGTAAATTTCAGATTGGAATATGCATGTTCACATGTAGCATTTTCTCACGAGTCATTTTGCTAACTTAATATTGCTCGGTCAAGTCCATTGGATCATTCTTCCGTGACAAGAGCATCACGCTTGGTAGCCTCATTGGAATTTCTAGCTTCCTAGAAGTCTCAAGGAGATCAACCAGGGGAAGAATGGTGCAAGCCTCAAAGGACAATGAAAAGTATCACAAGCTGAGGCCTTGGTTGTTCTCACTTTGTTCAAGGTTAACTACTGATGCAGTGAGCGTTAATGGTGCTGCTCCCACACTTGGTAGCTATCTTGTGTCAGAAAGAAAAGCTTCAAATCATAGGAGGAACAATCATTGTTCAACCATTTATGGACCTAATAACTTGTCCCTCAGTTCAGGAGTCAAACTCGCTATTTGTTGGTGGCCATGTTGCTCATAGTTCATCAACATCATTAGGTGATGGAAGAGAGCCAAATAATTCTCTGTTGTCTGTGCAGATAAATCGATAAAAGATGACCCTTTGCTGCTCATTTTCTTCATATTTCGTTCCAGGGGTCTGGGATTTCTTTATTTGTTGCTTCATAATCTCCATTTTATCTTATGATTTGTTTGGTCACTAATTTTGATGTAGTTGTACAGTTTATTTTACACTTCGTACTATATACTAAATCTGCCATTTACAGTTGCCACGGACGAATGCGGTTCATCACGAATTGAATATAATATAAGCTTCGAAAAGGAATCCAGTGCTCACCCTTTTTTAATTCAATTGTCCCCGACAATTGAAGCTTACAAAATTTACAGTAATTATGTACCATTAACAATTAGAGTTACATACTAGCAATTTTCTGCCTGCTATTATATTTCCTGAGGATGAATAATTATAATAAATACATAATGAAAAGCCACACGACTGAAAAAAAAAATGATCAAACTGTAAAAGAAAAGGTGACAAGAAAGTATTTAAGAAGATAATAATTGAGGCGTGAAAATAAGAACTTAAGATAAGGATAAAAGAAAAAGGTTTTAAATATTTTAACATCTTCATAAATTTAGATATTTTTAAATGAGTTTCTATTAAAAATTTGTATTTTATTGAATGTTTGATTTTTTTTTTATTTTAGTGTAAGTACTTTATTTCTGTTTTTTGTTTCCACCTTGTAGGTTAACTGGTTTATTTCTTTTTCAATCTTTTTCGATCGATTTTTGGGTCAAGTTGCTAATTAAAAAGAAAGGAGTTGAGAAGATTGAAAAGGAAAGAAATAAGTTTATTAACGAGAAGATAGAAGTAATAAAAATAAAAATTAAATTGTGCATTCAATATAGCGAAAATCTGCAAAATATATTCTAAAGTTATACCAAATAAAGTGAAAATGTTCTTCTTATTTCGTTTTCATAATTATCCTTTTAAAGAACTTAGTACATTATTCCTAAAAACCACTAAAAAGACAATTTTATATTATCGTAGCAAAAGAAAATTTTCTAGGTACAACTTATACTCGAGAATAGTTCACAGTGAAGGACATACATAATTCTTGAACAGTGTGGAACTTGAGATATGCTTAATGGGTTTATTGTGGGTGGGAAGCCCATTATCAAAAATTTTGTTTGTTACATTAACTTTAGGCAATTGCTTCCTGCACCCGCTATTTGCTTCATACACCCTATCAGAATATGCAAATGGATATTTATACCCCACAACTTATTATGGAATTTGTTTTCTCGAACCCATTTTTAGGATACGAATACTGCAACAACTTTATTTACCTAGTCTGCATATCTTACGTAATGCAAAAACAGAAACCACTTACCTCTCACTCACGATAACATTGTTCTTTACAGCAGTCACCACCACAATTATTAGAAAATGTCCACACCACTTAACAGCAACCTAGTACACCACTCTCATTTTGAATATTCTAACAAGGGTGTTTATGGTATTATGATATTTTGATGGGGTGCAAGAAGCAAATATGGGATGCAGGAAGCAATTGCCGTAACTTTGTCCTCAAGATTGGTTGTTGCAAATCTAGGATGTGGGTCGATTGGAGTGGATTGAATTGTAATAGGTTGGGCCATGGGTTGTATCAGGGTAGTGGAGTTGGATTATTGGGGTATATTAGACAGGCGTAGGAAGTGAACATCCAGTGAAGTGGAGGGAGGTGGATGAAAAAAGAGTGAGTGAAAGTATGGGGGCTTGACGGGGATGAGTGTCAATAGGAGTGTGGTGTAGTAAGGATGGTAAAGGTAAATTAGATAAGATTGGCAATGAAGTGTACATGTTTGGCGAAAGAGAAATCTTTGGTAGGTGAGTGTGAGTTAAAACGGTATGAGAAGGGAGTGAAGTGTTTAAGTTGTGGAAGAGGTTAAGTGTGATGTTCTCGCAAGGGACCGGTTGGTTCCAGTAACAATAATGTCTTCAGTGATTGCTCCTTGATCTTTCCTTATGTAGCTCCTTTCTAAATTGTTCCAAGAGCTCTGAATTCCACGTCCCGGGAGGGGGTCCTAGAAGGGTCCTGCAGGCACGCTCAAGTCAGTTTAGGATTAGAGTGTGCAGGATATAAATCAGAATTTAGAAGTACCTCTTGTGTTGTGATCAAACCTGTATTTATAGGCATAGTAACAGGCTTAATGACTTTAGACCCATTCTGTTGTATTTTGTTACTCTGTTAGGATTCTATAACAGAATTAGTTATGAGGTATCCAGCTGTTATTATAATCTGGTTGTGCCTTGGTCAACCGTATAATAGAAGTAATATTTCAGTGTGAGGTTCACAATTTTTTATGGATGGACAAAGAAGGAGTGGGACTCTAAAACCACCATAGTATAGAGATATGTAAAATCGGGGGGATCTGGGTGAAATGGAAAGGGGGAGTTTGTAAGCCTCTTCCCCAATACGACTAATAATGGTGAAAAGGTCATAGTATTTTTGTGCACGTTTGTGGGAGGATCTACTGTATACAAACCTTATAGTTGGAGACAAAGGAGGAGTTTGTCTTCGATGCTAAAGATAGGTGATGTAATCCTTTCTTAGATATGGGTTGGATCTGATAGTTTTTAGAGATTGAATTGAAGAGAGGGAAAATCAAACTAATATCAATGTTTGGAAATAAAAGGAGTCTCCATCATATCAATTTCTGGAATGAATTCCATAACTCAAACTAAATTAGTTAAATTGGTTCATTTTATTAGGTTGGTTGAATTTGTTCACATTCGATTCAATCATTCGAGATGGACTATTATTGACTTGAGATTGATTTTTTTGAACAACGTCGATTGTGGTGTGTTTGGATAAACTTATATGTGAATTCCGTTGTATAATGTTTATTTTTATTTTGGATTAGGTGATCAGAATGCAAAACATTTATTTTGGAGTAACCTTTTTACACAATGAAAGGAACATCTGGTAAATTTCAAATAAAATATTTAAATTAATATTTTGTAACAAAAGAGTGTGGCCTGATATTGTTGGGTAGCAATAGGAAAAATTCACTTCCATGAGAGGCGTTCTGTTGTCGTGCGCAAAAGGTAACAAGTTCATCTTTTATTGCTTTTTTAACCTTCTGGGAAACTGAAATATTATAATAAGAAATCCTAGTTTACTACTTATTAAGTTGTGAAAATATTTCATGACTATAAATAGGCAATTGCTTCCTGCATCCTTCATACACCTTATCACACTATCACAATGCCAACATTTGCTTCTTGCAACCTATCAAAATATCATAATGCTAGAAATATCCTTATTAGAATATTCAAAAGCAGAATGGTGCACTGAGTGCTATTAAGTGATGTAGATATTCTTCGGTGATCATGTTGGTGGCCTCATCATGAGTGCGAGATAAGTGGCTTCTGTTTTGGCATTATGTAGGAGGTGCAAAGTGGGTATAAGGTTGTTGCAGTATCCTGAAAATGGGTTTCGGAATGGGTTGTGGAGTATGTGGAATGCTTTATAGAAAAAGTTTTTTCATAATACAAAAACTTCTTATGGAAAACATTTTCCATAATACAAAAAGTTTTTATGAAAAACATTTTTCATAATACAAAAATCTCTTACGGAAAATATTTTCTATAATACAAAATCCTCTTACAGAAAACGTTTTCCCAGATATAAAACCCTCTTACGGAAAATGTTTTCCATAACATAAAAACCTCTTACGAAAAATGTTTTCCATAATACAAAACCCTCCTACGGAAAACGTTTTTCACAATACAAAAACCTCTTACGAAAAATGTTTTCCATAATACAAAACACTCTTATGAAAAATGTTTTCCATAACACAAAAACCTCTTACAAAAAATGTTTTCGGTAAGACATTTCACATCCCATACAACCCAGTCTCTTCCGGAAAACATTTTTCAGAATATCCTAATCTCTTTTGTCTTCATTAAAAAGGATATAAATATCTATTCATATATTTTGATGAGATGGAGGAAGCAAATATGGGGTGCAGATTGCCCTATAAATATTTCAAATTAGTCTTAAATAGACATAGGCCAATCACGTGGTCAAAACTAAAAGATAGGCCCCGTATCAAAAAAAAATTATCCACATTATCGAGTTTCAAGTGCAAATAGCAAATATTATCATTTAACTATGTTTAGATTTCACTTAAAACACTTAAACCAACTTTCAATTTTTGCTAAATAATGAGTCAATATGTTTAACATTTCTTTCTAAATTTAGTCATAAACAAAATTCATTTCAAGCTCCAGTTGAGTTGAAAACTACAATAAATTGTTTTTTTTCTTTTCCAACACTTGAATTCAAGTCAACTTAATTTCCATCCAAACACATACTAAAGCCTTTCCAATTAAACCTTCTTTTAGACAAAGTAAAAGCATTTCTCTATAAATATCACATAAGGGACATAATCATTGTTTAAGTGGAAAGTATGAGAAACTACTCCAACAGTTATGAAAGCCAACATATATGATATAGCTAAGCTCAAAGTAAGTTTTAGTGTTCCAAAATTTTCAATTTCCATACATAGAAGTGACCATCCAGAAAATTAGAATTTCAGGACAACAATTAGGAAAACAAACTCACAAGAATAATGTGATACACACCTCGAAACAGAAAAGTCATTATAAAAAATAAATATTGCACAAAAATAAGTAGAAGAAAGATTAAGAATTAAGATAAAAAAAGAAAAAAAACGTTGCAGCTGGTAGTCATCTCATCCTCAGCAACAATAACTCCTAGAAATTTAAGTGTAGTATTTTAATCTCCGTTAAGAGTTTCAAGTGAATAACTGCTAGTGTAGAAGAAATGCATAAAGTATCAACTTTCTTTTTTGCTTTGTTTAAAATAACTTTAAAAAATTATGTCTATGAGGACACTATGATAGTGTATAAAGATGATTTTCTCAGTTTGGCATAGGCAAAGGAAACAAATTCAGAAAAAAAAGTATTTTCACTACCAAAGCAAGTAACTTCAATATTTTCATAAGAAACCAACAACATATTGCTTTGTTGTTGAACTAACCTTTAGGACGGTCTAAAACCAGGTTCAGTTCCACTCTAGAATTGTTGTTGAACCTCAACAACAACTTTCAAACACAGAAAGGCATCAAAAATACATATGGAGAACTCTACAACAATCGAAACGACGATTTACATAAAAACAACTCATTATAATGAAGTCACTGCAATAAAAAATAAACTACAACAATGGCGCCATTTAGCTTGCCAGTCAGGGTTTCACCAATTGTTTCGTTGACTGCACCAATTTTGGCCACTTTGACGAGGATTTCGCAATTAAGGCTTTGAAGAAGGTTTTTGAAAAATTCACAAACAGATTTGGGAAAGACATTTTAGTTCTATTTTTTCTATGATATCTATTATCGACGGATTTTACTGATGGATCAACAACAATTAATATTACCAACAGATTTTAACGACAAATCCACACATTTGAAACACCCAACACCCAAAAATTAGGGTCTCCCTATTTGTTGCTCAATTTACCGATAGATTATTGATCAATGAAAAACAATGAACATTATCGAAGGAAACAGATAAAATCTCAACACCCAAAAATAAGGCTCCCCCTATTTGGTGCTCAATTCACAGATGGATCTGCAATTATGAACATTACTGAACATTACTGATGGTTTTTTTAAACAGATCAGCACACACGAAGAACCCAACACCCAAAAATGCGGGTCTCCCTCTTTGACACTCAATTTACCGATAGATATTACTGACATATTAACAACAATGAACATTGCCCACAAATCAACACTCACAAAGAACCTAACACACAAAAATACTGTTCATGCTCGATTTACCAGTGAATCTAATAGATATTACTAAAGGATAAGCAAAGAACATTATAAAATCTACAACTGTTAGTATCTTTGGTAAATTTCCATCAGTAATGATTTTTTACTAATGTACATGTGTTCGTGGGTAATATTCCATGAGTGAATGCATAATTTATTGTAGTGTTATGATATGATCTGTATCTAAAATCAACAAGAAATACCAACAAGCAGTATGTGTGCAATATTGTTCATATATGTTCTTTGAATAAAACCAGTTTCTATAACAGCAACTAAGGAATAACGAAAAGTATTATAGCAATCAGTATTTGATCCTTCTTCTGAATCTCTGAT
>Ga0099824_1000388_pt1 | contig 49922 bp, 16 predicted proteins | sample SiratrowhiteBW_FD_76837 | JGI IMG/M metagenome (GOLD analysis project Ga0099824, IMG submission 76837) | Root nodule microbial communities of legume samples collected from California, USA - Siratro white BW | ecosystem: Host-associated > Plants > Roots > Nodule | place: USA: California... | reverse complement strand
TATGTCTTGCAATATGATTAATTATGTATGAGTTTCAAATCCTTCCATGTGTGACACTTGTGAATTGTTTATAATATGTCTTGCAATATAATTTAATTATGTATGAGTTTCAAAAGAAACTTTGCAAAATAAAAAATAAAAAATACACCTGAATAACAAGGGAATAAAGAAAACCAACCCACCATTAATATAGTTTCCATCAAACTAAATTGATTCCATTCCTGATTTATTTTAAAAAATCATAAGGAAAATAATAAAATTAGATTAAGAATTCGAGTTTACATATATATATATATAATGTTTATAATTTGTTAATTAGTTATTAATATTTTATTAATAATTGTTTTTATATTATAATAAAATGAATAACTGAAATAATAAATAATAACTAAAATGAAATAATTTTAATTTATTTTAATTCTAATTTATATTTCTAAAAAATATTTTTATATCAAAATACTTTTATAACTTTATTATTTTATCACATTAATCAAATTACTTACAAACTTATCTATCACCTATCTTTATAACATTCTCATGTTTATTATCCTTCCATGTGTAACACTTGTGAATTGTTTATATAATTAATTATGTCTTGCAATATAATTAATTATGTACGAGTTTCAACAGAAACTTTGCAAAAAATAAAATGACACATGAATAACAAGGGAATAAAGAAAACCAACCCACCATTAATATAGTTTCTATCAAACTAAATTGATATTTTTTTTCAAAAAATCATAAGAAAAATAATAAATATTAGATTAAGAATTCGATTTTACACACACACATATACATATATATATATATATATATATATATATATTCTAAATATTAATTCTTAATATTTTATTAATAATTTATTTTTATATTGTAATAAAATGAATAGTTGAAATAATAAATAATAACTAAATAAAATAATTTAAACTTTAACATTTTGTAAAAATATTTTAATTTTATTATTTAAATATGACTTTTATTAATATTTTATAATTATTTTTAATTTAATTTAATTTTAATTCTAATTTATATTTCTATAAAATATTTTTATATCAAAATAATTTTATAACTTTATTATTTTATCGCATTGATCAAATTATTTACAAATTTTTGGATCACCAAATTTCTGTCAAACTCATATTTGTTATCCTTCCATCCTTCCATCCGTAACACTTGTGAATTGTTTATAATTAATTATAAACAATCCAAAAAACTGATGTTTTTTTTTTAATTTAAACAATCCAAACAATTAAAAATAATGTAACAATTAATTATTTTTATGAAATTAAATAAATTTATGTAACTTATAACCTTTTAAAATAAACTAATTTAATAACTAAAATAAATTTAAATATAATAAAAAAATATATTAAACTATAAAATATAGTAATAAAAAATTAAATAAGATACAAAATTGGAAACTAACTTATGTAACTTATAACCTTTTAAAATAAACTAATTTAATCTATTTATTATCTGCTTTATTAAATACTTCTATGTTGATCAAAGTAAAACTTATTAAATTAATGACTAACTTATTTACTTTATCAAACATATTTTAAATATTATTTAATATTATAAATAAGCATGACACAAGTAAAACATTGAATGTTTTATAATATATGTTTATTACTTTCAAGCAAATATAAATTTAACATAGGGATGCATGTCATGTGCCGACATAAAATTACGAATTTATTTACATAAGATATATTTCTTTATTATTCTTCTCTCACTAGTTTATATTTCAGCATTCTATTATTATTGCAAATCAAATTATACCATGAAACATGCAATTCATAATAAATGTTTTACTATTGTAGTTAATTAGATTAAAAATAAATAAAAATATGATTTTTTTTAAGCAAAGTATTAATTAAATAAAAAAAACATAAAAATATCATCACCATATATAATTAAATTAATTAAAGCATGTATGTTTGAGATTAATTTCACTTAGTCAAAATGTTAGATGAGGTACCTGTTTATGTTTTTGTTGGTTTGGGGTGAGAAAATAAATGATTGATTTAGAGATGAAGTGAATGAAAACTGAAGTAGTTTGATTTAATGAAAAGATAATATATTTGAGTAAAAAGTTAATCGATATATGTGACCGACGATTTGATGAAATAATAAAAGTTACTATATTGTTTTTTACGTGTGTTATGTTTTAAAATATAAACATTTTCTAAATTAAAAGATGTTAGTACAGAAAATTAAAATAAAATATTTATTACAAATTGTTATTGATTTAAAAATATAAGTTATTAATTAATAACAGTTATTATTAAAAAATAAAGTGTGCATGTGAATATTCCTGTAGATTATAAATTAGTAACTTTTCAAGCAGATTCATTTTTTTTCCTCATCTCACACTCCAAATTATTTTTCACAATTTTTCCTACAAATAATCATCAAATACACATAAGTATCATAAATCATTTCAAATTATTTCTCATACCAAATTAGTCCTACCAAAAATATTTTTAGTGATAATTTTCGGTATTCGAATTACTGTAATATACCTAAACTAACATAAATAAAAACACAATTAAATTAATTTTTAAGAATTCAAGTGTTAATTTGATTATTTATCAGGAAAAAGCATTAAGGAGGTTTTCTCCAGACATGATAGTTGGGCCTTGGCATGTGGTCTCTCTGTTTCGAGACTTTCTTTTTGCACCTTCACGATTTTCACATGCACTCCACAGAGGAACGGAGAGGATTAAAATTATATTTTATTTTATTTTGGCGGATAAACATTTTTGTATTGCTTTTTACAATAGCACCGAGCTTTTGCTAAGTACACTACAGTCTCTTGTCGATTCGTTTATATAAAAATCACAATCACATAGCGGGAGATGGTAACGATTCACTAATGGAAGCCTTATCTTCTGTAACACGCTTTCCCCTACTATAAATGGAGCTTTCTGCGTTTTCTACCTTCAAAGCAGTTTCTAATGCTTCCGTAATCCCGTTTTCTTCGAATCAACTTTGCAGCCGCTGCTCCTTTCCTCTTCGTCGGCGCGACTATGGCTTCCGTTGGACTCCCGAGCCAAAACCGTTTGTTCAGATCAAGATGTGCTCGGAGAAGAAAGGTTCGTCGTCGAACGGTTACGCTGGAACCGAGAGCGGAGAAACGAAGCCTGACTTCGTCGAAGTCATAGGCATTGGTTCTAGGAAGGACGCGATTTTTGATTTCTGCTTGAGCGTGCCGCTTCGGTGGCCTTTGCTGCGGTTTTGGTAATCGTCTACTTTCTTTTCAAGGTTTTCGTGTTTTATATTTTAATTTCGGAATTGTTAAATTGAAACTGTTGCCGTTTACGTGAATCTTGTTTTGCTTGAATGCGTGATGCTTTCCGATTGATTTTTGGTGAGTAGTGGCGTATTGAACTTCAGGCTATTCCTTAACTGGAGATACAAGTATCGTTCGTGCCTTCATGGCTGTGTTTCCTAAGGGAGAGTTGAATAAGCAATGAACCTTATCTGCGTCGGGAGGCTTGTTTGGGAAAGAGAAAATCATTAAAAGTATTTGCGTTTGATACAAATTATTTGTTGGTTTCCGTAATGGCAAAGGATTATAAATCAGTGTGTTGTTACTACAAATGACTTTTTTGTTTTATTAAATTACTTCTTTCATTCCAGATATAACGATTTAAGTTCTTCTGGAATTTAGTTATGTTTGTTGTTTTTGCATTTTGAATTTGTTTTAAGATAGCAATCTTGTGCAGGAGTATCCTTATGAAAGAATCAGAAGAAGTGCAATTACAACAAAGATCAATTGAAGAAGGTTTTCATTTGATTTAATATGACAGCGATTATATATTCCGTCTACTTTAATTTAGAAACATGTGCTGGCGTATTTTGGGATATCTATTTTGGGAGAAAATGTTAAAGTGCAACATTCTTATTGATTAACTATTTATTATAATATACAATTCAGCACCAAAAATGAAGCTTAATTTTTAATGAAAAAAGAAAATGTTGAAGGAAATGGGGGCAAAGTGCCTTGTGTTGTCCATGGATTTCAATTGAAATTCTCATACATATCTCTCATTGCTCTCTGGGATTAAAACGTGCTAATGTCTGGGCTCTCTATTGCAGAACCTCATCCAAGAATTGTTAAAGCTCCAGTATTTTTGAAGTCGTGCTCAAAGACTATTGTCCTTGTTTGTACATTCCTTACCTTCAAAATCTTGTAGTAAAACCTCTATTTTAATAGTAGTAATATGCATCCATGGGTGTCTAAGTGATGTGGTGTGATGTATCCCTTTCACCTGATGATTTTGTTAAGCATGCAATAGTCGACTGAGATTCTTAAATTCATTTTTCATCATCATAGAGAGATATGCTTGCTTGATCAAATGAAATTCTGTAATTATGTGTTATAGATAGTTTACAGCTGACTGGCATGAGTTAACATTATATTCCTTGATTGGTTAATTATTTTATGCAAAAATCAAATCATAAGATGTATGATTCTTGCTGGCATTCATTATAGTAGTTTGATGTGTGTGACCTTTGTCCTTCCCTTCCCCCTCTCTTTAGGTGGCCAGTGCAGGATATGGCTTGTACCACACTGTTGCAGCTGATATTTTTGAAACTGTAAGGTCCAGGAATGGATTAACAGTTGCCATAGTTTTGAAGCCATTTAGATTTGAAGGGCTTAGACGTCAAAACGAGGTATCTTTGACTCTTTCAAGTACATGCCTTTTTACTGTAATTGATGTAAGAAATCACAACTAGAAAACATGCTTTCATGTACTGTTTTAAACATTTCCACCTGCAATATGATGAATATTTCTGTGGGCATAACATCTTATCAAATATGATTACCTGAGAAAATTCCATTTAAGGTTATTGGTCATTTAATTTATTCTTCACTTTATGATTACTTGAGATTCCTTGACTAATAATATGTTTTATAGTTAAATCATCTTTAGATAATGTAGTTTGTTTAATACTTTATTTGTGCCATAAATTATCAGGTGAAAGCCTTGATGCAGAAACTTAAGGAGAACACAAATTTACTTATTGGTGAGCTATATTTCATAACTTTGCTTGTTAAAATTTGATTGTGACGAACTTCTTATCTGGCTCATTGATTTTTGCCAATTAAAGTTAATAATTTAAGGGGAGTTTTTCTTTTTCTGGAAAGAGTATTTACTTATTCTAATCCTAATGTGTAAAAAACGTCACTAAAAATGCCATCAATTTCTTGCTATGTAAAGTCTGATGTATGTCCGAGGAGGAACAAGCTCTCTCTGTGTTAAATTTTATTCTCAAAATAAAGGTGATACTGTCATTGTACTTTTGGCAAGAATTGATCAATAAGTGAAAAGGTTCTCTCCTACTTACGCTTTTCCATGTCCCACCTGTTAATAAGTAACCTCTGAAAAATAGAAATAGAATCACTATTTTCCCGTTTATGCTGTTTACCATACAGTTTTTTTAACTAATCGATAGTTGTCTTTACCCTTTTGGAAAGTAATAAAGTATAATTTACTTTTAATTCAATCACTAGAAGGCCTACAAAAACTACACAATTTTGCTCAGTTGTTGATTTATGATACAGAAATTGATATTGATGCGCTGCTTGAGAAAGACTTGTTGACACTAGATGAGGCCATGAAGACTGCTAATGATGCAGTTCTGCTAGCTATTAAGGCTGTCTCTGTTCTAAAATCTGTAAGTTTAGTTTTCTAGTATAGTTCCTGCTATTTGTTTGTATAAAACTATTTTGTGGTTACAGATTGATAATTTTGCAGGAGATGCACAAAAAAATTATAGACAGATTCAATGATGGCATGAAAGAGGCCAGCCCTTCAGAAATTAGTAAAGTAGGTTTCTTTGATTTTTACCCTCATAATTTCAGGCCCCTTTTTACATAAAGTTACTTGTTTCTATCTTCCTTTAAACAGGACCGCATTTGAATATCAATATGCTCTTTCTATTTTAATGTTTCCATTTCCTTGCACACCATTCATTATAAAACTGATGCTGTTGTGTACAGATATTGGAATCCTATAAAGAAGCAGGGATTGGATTTGGAGCCGCTGCTAACATAAAAGCTTCAATTTTGCAGTCTATATTTGATAGTCCTTTCCTCGGTGTTCGTTTGAAGGTATCAGACATTTTTTTTCATATTCATGCATGATAAGTATTTTTTATTTGTTGACGGATCACAATTTTTCAAAATACATTGATTTAAATGTCATTGTTGTTGCTAAATCCTTTTTCAGAATGACTAACCTCTCTCTGCCATTTGTTAGTGTGGTGCCTTTTATTTAAATTTATTTTAGACAATTAGCTATCACTATTTTCGTTGTTCTGGTTCTTTTTCCTCTACCGTATAATCTTATTATAATTACTATTTTGTTCAGGATCCAAATAGCATAGTTATATGCACTCTTGCCTGTTCAGGACCCATCAATGATAGTGACATAGCAATCTTTCTACGTACTTTCCGTCAAACAACCAATTACACAAAAGATATTATAATATCAACAATACATGACCCTACTGTCGAGCCCAACCTACTGATAACAACAGTGCTTGCACTTGGGTAAGTTTTATTTTTGTGAATAATGAAGAAATTTATCAAGTCAAAAGAGAAGGCAAGTTAGGTAAATACATTTCTTGAAGATATGAATATGAACACATGTTGGTAAACTTATTTTTTCAGCGTTAGGACATATTAGTGTTTTTTACATCTATTCATTAAAGTTCTAGCTTTTTTGTAGTTAATGTTGTTTCTGAGTTGAAATTAAGCATGGTTTATCTACATGTGACTCTTTAAATTTTAACAGAGGATTTTATTTATTTGTTCTTCTTCTTTGCATCAATACGAGAGTTTAAAAGATGGTTTGCTTGCTTAAAGCTAGTTTTGGTGCAATGAACTGCCATCAACGGGGCACATTGTTTATGTATGTCTTCTTGTTAAGCAGGAGTGTCAAACTTGAAGTTTTTTTGGGGTGTGTATCATGTCAGCTTTGTGCCATTTGGTCAGAGCAGTGGGATCTGTTTTGTAATGTTTCTTTTCTATCTTACTCCCTGTTTGGTTGAGAAGATGGAGAGGGATGAAATTAATGTAGTATGCGGGCGGGGGGTCTATAGTTTATCTTCAACCAAACATTTAATCTCTACTATATTTTTCATCTATTTCCACTCTACCAACTTATTTTCATCTAACTTAGTGAATCTTCATATCAAATGACTTGAGTATAAAAACTAGTGGTGTTCATTTCAAAATGAAGATCAACTTTCATTCGATTTGAATTGAAATAAGGATTCAATAACAAAGTCGGTGTTAGATTTTGGAAAACAGGTGGAAATCCTACATAACTAAACATTGTGAGTTTTCCATTAAATTAGTTACGAATAATATACTAGGCTATGTTTGGACAAATATCTCCGTAAGCTTTCTAAGACAGAAAAATAAGAAAAAGAAAATGAACTGAGTTTTTCTGGGAGTTAAAAATAAAAATTTAGAAAAATCATGAGCTTTTACAAATTAGCTTACGGATAAGCTAAAGTAAGCTTATAGTGACGTTCAATTCGTTTTTTCTTCTTATTTCCCTCCTAGAAGTGCTATGGAGAAGTTCGTCCGAATAGACCTTATATTCTTATCATTGCTTTAACTTATGAAATGAATTTCAATTGGTTCAGTATTAAGTAGATGTGCTCAGTTTTGTTTAGAAGATGTGTTAGAACAGGATGAAACATTCAACACCGGTTCTTTTACGTGTTTTATACATTTTAAAATCACAACATAGCAAAACACGAGTTAAAATGGGTTCATAGTTCCACTAACAGAACAAAACGTAGTGTTCCATTCCATTTTTGGCATATTTCAAATGGAAAATGCTACATAACATAGGTTCTCAACATTTTGTTTTTTAACAACCCTTAGGACATAACACAATAGTTTCAATTTGTTGAATGTCGAAGAATTGAAATATGCATATGATTACTCACGAAGAGCCAATTTGGTAGTTAAATGAAACAAAAGAAGTAAATTACCAGGGCACTTCCAGTTTCTGTGTATTGCTCACCTCCTAAACATTGTTTGTAAGAATATGCTGTGCATACATTTTGTGAAATTAAAGCCGGGTATTTACTTAAAACTTATTAGCTGACTCAATTTTGTATATCAAACTACCCTAATTTACTGATAGTTTTCTTTCATCTGTGTATTTTCTTTATTCCCTACACAGTTTCTGATAAACTTCTCTTGTCATTTAATTAGCTCTTTAAATGTGGAACGGTCTTCCCAGAATGGTGGTATACTATCCAGACTCGCCCTGCATTTTCCTCTTATTTTTAGCTTTTGGGGAAGACATAATGAGCAACAAGTTGTCACTGGGAAGCAGACTGAAGTATTTCCGCCACAAATGATGAGTTCTGATGATGTTGGTGAGAGAACAAATCAGATTGCTTCAGATGGCATAGATAGCAATCTTGATAAAAACTGTGAGGAGTTGGAGCCAGCATTGAGCAACAACTCAAAGTTGCCTGCTTCAAGGTTTTCTCTGACTTCTTCACCTGTTCCTCGTACTTTTTTCAGCAAATTTTTCCTGTTTCACATTTTCTCATTTTCGCTTTTGAACTATAATAGGGATTCAGGAAAAACTGAAGATTTGTTTGACACCAATTCCAACTATAACACCCTCTATGACTCTATTACTGAAGGAGGTAATCTTGAGACAGAATTCAATTACTGTGTCAGTTGATTTAATATTTGTTTAGTAATTTGTTGAGTTGTCTATTCAATTTCAAATCAAGTTGTAGTAGGTGACTCTGCTTTTCAAAGGGAGCAACTTGAGAACTGGAATCTAGGTCCTGGATTTGAGGTGGCAAAGAAATGGGCCCAAGAAAAAGCGGCTGGTGCTACACCAATTGTTGATAACCTAAGCATCTTCCACCTCCCTGTTGGTGTGAGGCCTTCAGAAGAGTTGAAAGAAAGACTAGAAATCTCATTTATGACAAAACAGCATCAGCCAGATACTGATAATGATGTGAAAGCAGAAACATTAAAGGGAGGTACGTCTCCTTGGAGTGCAGCAACTGATGCTAGTTTGGAAGCAGTTATGGAATTTGCATCTTCACTTTTGAAAGGAAAGAATCCTAATAAATCAAAGACACATGGAGTACTATCTGTTCGTGCGGCGTCTATGTTGGTAATAATGACTATGACATTTGCTGATGATATATGTTCATGCATTTATTACTGAAAGAGAAATTATATTTTGATACTAGTCGTATTCAAGGGAAATGTCTCAAGTTATGTCAATAATGTGACAATTTAACCAGAGACAGTTCTCCAAAATTAGATGTGCATCGTTTAGTCATTGTCTAGTCTAGTAGTTTTATATGTGGTTTTCTAGAGATATTTTCTATTCAACTATGTTCTTTTAGATCTCATTTAATTGCTGTCGTGTGCTAGAAAATATATTGTCTTTCGCAGGAGTTTCCTTTTAGTAAAGTTCTTCATTACTAAATAATAGAAATAGAAAGGGGGATAAGAAAAAGTGTAGCCTCACTATCTCCAAATTAAGCTCGATCAGTATTTGAATATGAGCTCAAGTTTGACCCCGGCTTTCTATTTGCAGAAATATGGAAATACACATTTGAAAGTATTTGCAACTTTGCTTAAATATGCGTTTTGCTAGTTTCACATATTTGGCTTAGTAATTAGTTCAGAGGTGAACTTCAAATTTTTATGGATATTATCAAATGTGTTGATTGTAGTTTCTCCAGTTCAAGCTCTTACAGATGTGGGTCACACAACTGAATTTCCTATTTTGCATGACAATATAGCTTTCCAAAGAAATAACCCCCAGGACTATAATACCTCTGTTGCTTTTCAAGCGCAAGCCAAATTCAACCTTTTTATGAGGTCAAAGTATTCTTTAATGGATAACTAATACGAACTTTGTTTGAGTGAGTTTTGTGAAAGTTTATTTATGATCAACAGCTATATAACTATGATTACTTCATTACTTCTAATTTACATTTTTCACGTGGCATACTTTAATAGTTCGGCGCTTTTAGTCCCTGAAAAATTTCCAAATTCTGGTTTTTGTCTCCCACTTTTATTACCAATAGTTTTCGTTCTTGTATTTTTGAAAAAATATTCAAACTTATTTTAAAATTTAACTAAGTTTGGTTATTTAAAAAAAATATGGGAAGTAAAATCAATAATTTAAAAATACAGGGATAAAAACTAAAATTTGAACTTTCTTAAGAGACTAAAATACTAACCCATAATAGTTTATTGCAATCTTAATTCATACGTGATGATTCTAGATTTCACTTAATATTTTTGTACAGGAGGCAGAACGTGATTTGTCAAAAAAGTGGAGTCCAGTGGTGGAAATGCAATATAGGGGAGGAAGATACAAGGGACGATGCCAAGGAGGTCTACCTGAAGGAAAGGTAAATTCGTAAAAGTTTATCATAACAAGCACACTAAGCTCGGGAAATATGTTTTTTCTTTTAGTTTTTGTTTTTGCCCACACAGCTCAATACTGAAGATAACCAACTATGTTAAATGAAAATTTACAACCAGGGGCGTCTTGTTCTCAGAGATGGGAGCATATATGATGGCTTATGGAGGTATGGTAAGAGATCAGGTCCAGGTACATTCTATTTCAAAAACGGAGATATGTTTCAAGGATTATGGAGGGATGATGTCATACACGGCAAGGTTTGTACCCTTTTTTAAAGTTGTTTTTATAGATATAATTGTCAAAGCATATGATTCTTGTTTCATATGGTCGATATATAAATTTGGAAAGTGCAGCATCGTAATGATATAATGGATTGCACAATAATCTTTGATAGAGCATTAGACAAGATTCTATCAGTGAATTGGATAGTAATTGCTGTAATGATTAAGCAGGGTTGGTTTTATTTTCACACTGGTGATCGGTGGTTTGCAAACTTTTGGAAGGGAAAAGCTAATGGCGAGGGACGATTCTACACAAAGTCCGGCGATGCCTTCTTTGGCAACTTTAAAGATGGATGGCGACATGGCCAGTTTCTCTGTATTAATGCGAACGGGACAAGGTTGGTTGGTTTCTCTTAGTTATAATGAATTTTCGGTAGTCCTACCAATTCAATTGTTAACATATGCTTCTCAGTTCTGTCTGCATGCTGCTTATGGTACTTCTTCAAACAACATATATATGCCCATCATTAAGATTTGCTTTCTGTCAGATATGATCGTGACAGAGAGGGAATAGAAATGTTCAACGGACCTCAGCTTCAATTTGATAACTAAGGGTCTTAATATAAGATATAAATTAACAAAAGCAAATTAAGCTACCTCGTGTTTGTGCTGCTTACAGTTATTTTAATATATTAAGTTAAAAAGTCTTGTTAATTTTTTTTATCGAAAAAAATATATAGTTTTTATAATTGACGTCTTTTTTGGGAACTGAATATTCAATGATCAGAAGTCAAGAAAATAAATTCTTGCAGAAATGTGAATGTTGCATTGGATAAGTGCATTAGGCAAAAGTGGGGTAGCGCTATTGTAGAAAATGTGATACAGTAGAATGAAACTGAGAAAACTATGTGCCAAACAATTAAGGAGATGTTAGTAAGTTGTCTATAGTAGACATGTGATTTACGACAAAATATTAGTCATTTAACCCTTGTACCCGATCCCACATGGTAGCAAAGTGCTTGGTTGTGCTCGTTCTTGTATAGTAACAATAGAAGTTCAATTATATATTTGAAAAAATTAAGTTCACTTTATAGAGGCAAAAGTCTTGCAATGCAATATCACAAAACTTGTGCAGACTTTCATCACTGCATATTAGAAATGTCAGAATTTTAAATCTTCTAACTTTTTTGCACTTGTAAAAGGACACGGTTGATGTGTGTAAAAAGAAATTTACACATTCCTGCCAGATTGATTTCTTATCACCAAATTGACTTGCGTGCGTAACTGGCATATGAACAGGTACACTGAAATTTGGGAACATGGTGTTCGTGTAGATAGCAAGCATTTGGACAGATGAGCGAGGTGGACAAATGCGGTACCCAAAATTTTGTAATTACTGTGAATCTTAGTCTTGTCTCGTTTTTTGTTTTTTTTTTTATGTTTTATACGTCTCTATTTTTGTTGTATTTTGTCTGGTTATTGTCGGCAAGCTGTGTTTTATTGTCTTCATTTTCCCACGTGGCCAATCTACCCTCTAGCTCCCTTTTCCCACCCACTCTTATAGAACTTGCAAGTATCCATATTTCGGGTTTTGAAAGTATTTCGGAATCCAACTATATAAACTTTGAGTAGATGTATAAAACAAAATTGTATTTTGTATTAGTTTTAGCATATGAAACATCATATTCTTGAATCTTCAGTGTACCATATATCTAAAAAATCCTGTACTTTAATGTAACAAGCGTATCTGATCCTTTTGTATATGTTATTTGATATCCCATTAAACCGTTTCATGAGATGGGAGATTGACTAAATTACACTTTTACAAAGCTATTTTGAAACAAAACTTAACTGTTTTGAGGCTCTTTTCCTACACAATGGGATTGTCGACCTGCACCTCCCGAAATATAAATTATCAAATTGTTTCGGCGGTTTTAAAATTTTTAAGACATTTAAATTTATTTTCTTTTAAATGATTTTATTCCTTAAATATTTTATTTGAATTTTAAATTTTTTATTTGGATAAAGTATTTTAATTACTTCTAGATATAAAAGTTTATATAAATATTAATTTTTTTAGTCATGATGTTTCTTAATGTTTTATTAATTGATATTGATAATTTTATCTTGATTTATATTGACAGAAATTGTTTAGTTGGTATCGATAACAACTATTTAAGTTGATATCGATTTATTTTATTTTTATGATGTTGGTTGAAGTTTTCTATTACCTTTTTTTTATGATAAGTGAAATTTTCTGTTGGTGACATTGGTAAAAAAACGACCGTAGTTGGTCTAGATGATTAAAAACCTAATCAATGCAACAATGGCAAGGATATTTCAATTAAAACTGAGTTAAACATATAATATAAAGAAAAGACATAAATAAGAATTTTCAATTTTTTTTCTTTAATTTTAAGTAATTTAATCTCTTATAAATAACTTAATTACTTTTATAAATTTTAGAATTTCATTTGTTTAAAATTTTCTATTTAAATAACATTTTATCATATAAATTCATCATCTTAAAATTAAAGAATTCAATGCATTTAGAAACACCAATCCCAAATAGGGTTTATTATTAGGGAATAGTTAGATAAAAAACTAAAATTCATTTTGTACTGGACTTCCAAAATTTACCAATCTCTCGTGTTTTTATACAGTCTAATAGGGTGATTGCATTCGACAACCCCATGATTTCAAACTGCATCCCATATTAATTGAAATTGAAATTTCGCCCTTTCAAATTTTTATTCGATTATGTACAATTGGAAATACATCATTTAAAAAAATTTTAAGCCCCTTAATACAAATTATATTTTTAATATAAAAGTAACTTTTTTTTTTAACAATAACAATATTTACATATAGAAAATCTATAACATTTTTTTATCATATGCTATGGAATACCAATAATTTTCCTAAATGCATTTATTGAAAAATATTAGATATTTAAAATATTAAAACAAATAATAATGGTAAAATAATAATAGATACAGAAACAGATTTAGTTTGAATTTTCAAAATAAAATTACGAAGAAATAATATATTTAAAATAATGTCCGTTTGGGCATTTTTTCGAAATAATTTATAAGAACATAAAAATGGTAATTTTAGACTCTCTAGATTTCTTTGCTAGTTATAAGAAAAGTGTGGGAAATAAAAATTCAAAAGGAGAGATATGATATTTAAGTATTTAATGAGAGAGTATACTGCATTGTAATCTATATTATGAAAATAGATACATACATCATTGTGATTGAACATTTGAAGTAATTTTATTTTTTTTAACATGCTTAATTATTCTCTCTACAAAGTTTCTTTTAGAAATTATTGTATAGATATATTGAAATATTAAAAATAAGAAGAATAAATAAGATAGATATGATGAAAAGGGAAAAAGATAAAGAAGAATGTCGTATAATTATGTGGTAAATATCTCAATTCAACGTTTGATTTGTGTCTCTTTAGTCGGATTCATAATATCTTAATGATATGACTTTGAATAGGAAATCAATTATAAATAATCTTATATATTAAGATTACTAGAGAGAGAGAAAATACGAACGTGGTACGCATTCTGCATGCCATCCCTCCGAAGAGCTACGAAATTTAAAAGCATTCAATTTTATCAAAACCATTGAGTTTACGACTTACTAACAGCAAAAATTAGTAATTGCGTTATAGAGAAAAGAAACGAAAGCAGGGCAATGGTTAAAGGCAGAAAGTAGCACACGAACAAGTCATCAACATCACTTTCAATTCGACTATACACTTACTTTTGCTTCAATTTCTAAACTAGTTCAGACCTGTTGGGTTTGTATTTCTGAATTCTTTATTGAGGGAAAAGACGACGACATGGTGGATGTTGACTGTTGGGGATCGGAAAATAGTTCCACTATAACCTAAAGTTGCACAATGACAGAAAATTTGCACTAGGAAAACACAAAAAATCAACGAATTAAACAGCTTATTGAATCTTACACATTTCCTAACTGTACTTTTACTTGGAAGAATTCTTCCATCAAATGTTGGTTTAGCAAAGTTGAACTTCCACATTTGAGACGGAGAAATGTATGGAATGAATACTTTATTCTTCAATATTCTTTCCTGGTGCATCATGGTGCCTGAGATCATCAAGGCTGAGGTGAAATTTCACCCCATTAATAACAAGAAATGAGAAGTCAAAAAGAGTTGTTTAACAATGGAAAGCAAAAACAAGGTTAAATTATAATAGAAAGGCTTGAGTAAACGGCCAACCTGCATTTTTGAGGAACCCTCCATGAAACAACCGACAACTTTTTCAAACTTGGAGGTAAGGATAAATAATGTTTCCAATCCTGAAGCATTATTCTGAGATCGTGAAGCTTGCTATCCAAACCAAAGCAACAGTTTGCATGCATGGTGCAAACATGGTTTAAATCTCTACTTGGTTCACAAAGGCCGCCAAAATTAGATGTATCCAAAAACCTGATCTTCAATCCAATATAAGTAATGAAAGGATGAGCCTTGATGAAGTTAAGGACATCTTGATCATGGTATCCAGGATAGGTTTCTCGTGAAGAGTACCAGAATTTATAAAACTCTATTGACCTATTATTGGACTTTACAAAGTTGAACCCTCCGTTGGGTTTGTTCTTTACATCATCAAATCTACCTGTGAAATGATCACACGCTATCTGAAAATCTGCATCAACGTGAAACTGTGGAAAGGGGTTCCTAAACCACATGACATCGGCATCCTGGGACAGGAGCACCAAAGCAAGTAAGTAACTAATTAAGATACTTCTGAAGTTTATCTAGCTTCTTCTATAGATTTTTCGGAAGTCTTTTCCTTTTCATATTTTCCCCTTTTGCAAAAAGAAAATTCAGTGTAGGAAGATACAATAAGAGCATCAACAATAAATTGTATAACCTAAACTTAGACGCTATGAAACTGTGCACTGATACGGTAGTTCCTATCAGTTGCGAATATCAGTTTAAATGAAATTCCGAAAAGGAAGTAGAGGCAGAAGTTTAGCTCAACATACAGTTCCATAAAAATAACCAAGGAATAATATTTTCCTCAAGATTTGATCAGAATATTGCATTAACCACAACCAAATTTTACTTTTCCTTATCAAACAAAACCCATAATTCTAAATTTTGCCACAAAGATAAATCCCACATGCATTGCTACAATCAATATAGTATTTGTCTGTGAAATACCCAATAAATTAGCCAACTAATACTATACAAAGTCAACTTACAAGTACTCCATTCCCTCATTCACATGACAGACAATTTTTTTCCCGTTACGTAATCATAGGAAAATCAATCACAGAGACAATAAATTCCACAACTTCTAGAATGTTTACATGGCCGCTAAAACTAAAACCACTTGTTAAGGTTCACACAAGTTAGTCCTGGAGAGCTGAAAGAGGGTAGTGAGGAAAAAATAACTTACTGTGAACACAAAATTGTATCCCATCTCAAGAACAGAACGTAGGAAATCAATCCTTCTCCACATCATCATCAAGTAGCGAGGAGTCATAAAGTACGCCTCTTCACGAAAGTCGGTGTCTTCACTAACAAGAGAAAAGCAATGGGTATGTATAACCTGACAGCGTGCAAATGCCTTTTGGTCCAATGCAATGATTACCAAATGATTTAAAAAGGAACGGGTACGATCTCCTATTCTAAAGCTCTCAAGGAAAAGATCAATGACTGAATCTGGAGCTGCCCAAGCTTCATTTAACGTGGTCAAGATTACAGTTCTGTCTTTCATGGCAGCGTCATTCAGGACCTTTTCTAGTGGATATTCATTGCTAGTCTGCACGAGAGTCAATGATGAAGATTATTCTTATGATTATACATAGGAAACTAGATAAAAACAAATGGATTTAGTGGTTATAAATATTCGCATTTGAGTAACATTATTCATAAGACCAGAGAATAACTAAAGTATGAACAGATTCATATCAACAACAGAGGCTACAATAATTTTACATCGGGAAATTACCAGCTATTACAAGTGCTTCTAATGATCTAATCAACTAAATTAGTAGTTAATAAGCCTAGTTTGCCCTGTCACCTAAACTTGCGAATATCTAAAACTTACAAATATATCGATTAAATAAACTCGACACTTAATGTCCTTTGAAAATCATCAATACTATTGATACTACACTATTAATTCTCCAAATCCATGGCGTCTGTCGATTTTATGCATAAAATACACTTCCTAAAACAAACACATCCAGATTATTCAATTCTGGAAACAAATTAGTGCTTCAATTGCATTTCAATTGGTGAGATAACATAGTAAAAACATAAGGCAATGCATTATTATATGAATATATGTAATGAGACATCGCAGTAATTAACAAATTAAGCATGCAAAAAACGGCGAAGTAACTCAATACGCTGCAACAAGTAGCAGGAAATGAAAAACGATACGTAATGCGAGAGAAGAGAACGAAGCAAGCAACGGAACTGACCGCAACGGGATCGTTGTTCACCGATGGAAAAATGCTAGGAAGGCGTGAGAGGGAATAAGAGTACGGTAAGGTGGAGAAGAATCTACGAGAATCAACGTCTCCGAAGAGGACCAAGCAAGAGAGGGAAACGGCGGCGAAGAAGAACGAGGCGGCGACGGCGCGCCGTAGGTGAGTGACTTTGGTCTCCCGAAGCATGTCGGCTGAGAAATCACCGGCGGCGAAGCGGCGCGTCGCTCTCACGGAGGAAAAACGTGTCCTCTGGCGGCGCGTGAGAGGTCATTTTAGCGTTTGTGAGAAGAGATAATGAGAGAGACGAGAAATTCAAAAATTGAGGTGCGAAGAAGTGTGTGGATGTGGCTTGAATGAACGGAAATGGAAATGGAAATGGAGGAGAAACGAGATTGTGTGTGCGAGTTGAAAAGCTCGAGATTCGAGGTGATTCCGTTAGGAACGCAACGCGCAATGCATTTTGGTGTTACTGTGTCAAGTGTGCCCGTTGCACTCACTCACCGTCACTCTCATTTTGTTACCATTTCTAACTGTCTCCACACGTGGCATTGCACCTTCACACCTATATGTAGCTAGTCAACAAGAAAATATCCTACTTCTTTTTCTTTCAATTTCTTCTGCGATTAAGATTTTTGTTTAAGTGATAAATCTAACTCTCTTTGAAATGCTTATGTTATATCCATTTTATTCATTTTTTTAAAAGCTTATTAAATGAAAATGGTCGTGTTTTTTTAATGTAACATATCATAACCTCTAATATTTTAGTTAAAGATGAAAATAATTGTAAACACGTTATTAACATAGTCTTAAATGAAATTCTATTGACTATTCTTTAACGATAAATTCGCTTTAATTATGAATATTTTATATATAAATTTTAAGATTGTAATCTTCATGAACATAACAATTTAAATACATAAAATACTTGTCAAAACAATGATAATTCTATTAACTGTAATTTATATATTTCTAGTATAAAAATATTACATTTGAATATCTAAAATTACTATTAACACGATTACTATAAAAAATAATAAATTATTATAATTATCACTTATGGCAACGATCAAAAATTATATTAAAGAAAATAAATTGTTATTGATGTAATATTTATATACATAAAAATGTGATTTGCATGTAAATATTTCTTATTAATGTTATTAATGTAAATATAAGATGATATTTTTTCTTTTTAAGTTCATCTTATATACATAATCATCACATTACATTTATTAAAAAAATAAAATTATGGGAAGCTAGATTAAACCACTATACTAACTCAATAATATAAAAAAAAGTAAATAAATAAAATTAAGGAAAACAACAAAAAAAATAATAAGTTTATTCTTTATGTTCAAAAAGAAAATAATAAAAGAAAAAAATAAAATTAAGATGTACAAATTATTTTATTATTCTTTTAGTATTCATTCTAACAGGTTTTTTAAGAGTTTTGGAAATACCTTTGGTCTATCAGGTATTTTATAATCTAAACACATCATTTCAATTTATCATAATTATTAGGAAAATCATTACTCTACCCATCACCTCAATACTTATATATCAACCTACACTACACTCCTTCTCAAACTTCAACAAGAAAAGAGTCTGACACCTGGATCGACTGTAACCCACGATAAGAAGTTATTTCAGTAGTTTTTTAACAGCTATAAAAATATTTTCAGGTGATCTATCTTGCCCATGGGGTTATTAGACCAAATTTTTATGACCATAAAGGTTTAAGTTATAATTTTTGTCCTCCAAGACATCTGATCACTAACATGTTTAAAACTATTATTATATACTAGCAGCACTGTATAGGGAATTATCTTTAGATTCAACATGTTTAAAACTATTATTATATGTCCCTGAAATGGGAGCAACAAAGGGCATAGAATAGCCAAATCAAACAACTGAGTCAAGTTACCCTCAAGAGAGAAACATGTTGTATCTGCTTAACATTGTTTAGAATATTAACCACCTTGGTATGCAGTTTCACATTTTTCTCCCCTATCCTGAAATTGGACTTAGGAACATAACATTATTTAGACTTCACTTGTTAATCAAACATATCCTTTTGAGGGCAATGTATATAAGCAGATAAGGTATGATCAATCATTTTACAAAAAGTGTAAAAATTTGTAATCAACAACAAATCACTCCCAGAGCATTGTCTCCAAGCAGATAAGATATGACCAATCATTTTACAACAAAGAGTAAAGAGGACATTACAAATCATTTTCTTCATGGTACAATTATTTAATGGAAAAGGGTTACCAACCCCTTCTTGCAATAAAGAAAATAGGAGGTCATGAGTTTTTACCTAACACTATGTCTTAGTAAGCATCTAATAGCTAACACACACTTCCTATCTTCCAAATAGGTGAGTGAAACCTTATAAAATTTCTTATCTTCCAAAAAGGAAATATTTATAGACAGGTTCATCTTTTTGCACACATTAATATACATTATAGACTTGTCTCCTTTTATATGCAAGTGATTCTTTTAGGATCTAGAGATCTACACAAAGACAAAATGAAAAAATGCTAACATAAAAATATCACATGCCTTATTAAAAATTTGAATAAATATCTTCTTTTGCACAACAACCGCAAAGATATTTTTCCAATTTGCTTTATTATTTATCATCATCACTAATATTATAGTTAAAGAAGAAAATAATTGTAAATATGCTATTAACAAAGTCTCCAACAAAATTCCATTAACGAAATTTTACTTTAATTATGAATTTTATATATACAATTTAAGATTATAATCTTGATGAGTATAATAATTTAAATACATAAAATACTTGTGAAAAAACAATGAGAAGTATACTAACGGTAATTTTGATTGCAGAGTATAAGTTATATATTTCTAGTATAAAAAATATTACATTGTGAATAATTAAATTACTATTAACATAATTATTATAAAAATAATAAATTATCGGATATTATCATTTATTACAACAATGAAAAATTATACCATAATGCATAAATTGTTTGTCCATGAATCTTTTATTAATGTTATTAATGTAAATAGAAGTTGTTATTAATGTCAGTGCATAAATTGCTTTTGCGACGGTATTATATATAAAAAAATATTTCATATTTTAAGTTTTCAAATATTTTCTACTTTAAAAAAATAAAAAAATAAAATAAATTAATTTTCCATTATAAGTTAAACAAAATTATATGTTTAACTTTTATATGGAACAAAAATCTTATTTAAATTTTGGGGAATTTGAGATGTATGAGTTAATTTCATTTATGAAAAATATTTAATTTAAATTATTTTTTAATAAATGTTTACAATTTTTTTTTCAAATGGGGAAATGTATTTACTTTTTCTTTAAATACTTGCTTTATAAAAATTACAGAAATTAATGAAAAATTTATAAAAATGATATTTTATTGATCTCTTTGAATATAATTAAGAAACTACGGTCATAAAAAATATTAATGTGCCATTTAATGTTATTAATACAATATTTATATAATTCTATAAAGAGATAGATTTTTATACAAAACGGTGTAACTGTCATTTAATTATTTTTTAATATTATAAAACGAAAATTTAAATATTAGTAACATATCTTTCTTGTTTTTAATATATATCTTTATTATAACTATTAGTTATTTATTTATTCAAAAGTTAAACGCTTTGAATGAAATTAACTGTAATATTCCATTTAATTTCATTACGTGCTTATTTTCTATAACTCATAAAATCATATTTATTAATGAGTTAATATATTTATTGGGAGAAAGAAAAAAAAAATAGCAGTTATCTTCAAGATATAAACGGTGCAAATAAATAAATAAGTGATAATGTATGTGCATATCATTTTTAATTATCTTTTTAAAACATTTGAAATGTTTTTATACTAAATAGTTAACATAAATAAGTTTTATTATTATTAAAAAATATAAAGAATTATTTTATCTTATTTAAGATTTACACATTTATATTATTAAAATCAAATTTTTAAATAAAATTTTCTTCAAATTAATCACAATCATTGTAAGTTACGATTACATAAAATTTATAACATTTATAAATATATAAATATAAATTATATTTATTTACTAAACAAAAATACATGTTTAAAATTAAACTGAAAACACATATAATTACAATAAAAGTTATTAAATAATATATTATTATTAATTAAATGGCATAGAATAATTAATTGAGATTGGAAAATTCATCAATAATAATTATAAATAATATAAAATAATTAATAATATGAGGTCAAACAATTATGATAATAAATAACCTAATATAATTAAATAAAATAAAAGTTAAGAACACTCATTAAATTATTGTAGCAAAAAACAATGTAATACAAATAAGCAACATCATGTTAGGAACAATCTACCAAATAGTCATAATTATAAAATATATATATATATATATATATATATATATATATATATATATATATAATTAACAAATATTTATTTCTTTTTACCGTAATATTTAAATATTAAAGTAAATAAATAAATATAAATATAATAAATATCATTAAAATTTTATCACTCTTGTATTTGCACATAAAATTTTGTTACATTCTTTTCCATCTTTTTATTATTTTGTATTTCTTGAAATTGATTGTTGTGTCAAGCCTTGTTTATAAATTACATCATTGTTACATTTGATTATATTTCAATTTGATTTTGGAACTTTATTTCCGATCTAACTTGATTTTGACTTCGTTCTTGAATTGACAAGCATGAGCAAGGATAAGAGTTCAGCACGTACAATGTGGGGTGGCCACGTGGATTGGCTTTCGGTTCCCTAAAGGAGAAAAAGTGTGATTGGATATTTATGTTTTATTTTTGTGTGAAGTTGTTTATGTGTTAAATATAATTAAATATTTTTATTTACTATTTTATAACCATCATATATTTACGAGTATACATTTATTAGTATTTTATTTTATGGTCTAGTATATTTTTTTCATAATATTTTTTTATTTATAATAAATAATAAACTATTAATCTTTAAGTCTTTCTTCTAAATTTTATATTTATAGTACGTATTTGTTTTTATAAGATATTTAAATTTAGTATTCAAATATATATAGGATTTTATTGTTTTTTTTCAATTATTTAAAACCTTATGCAAATTGACCTATAAATTGAAGCAGAACGAGATAGACCTGTTAACTCACAAGTTTTTATAGGTTAATCTTCCTTAATCTGACACAAGATGACAAAAATCAGATGATTAGTCAGCATAATTACTTTATTTTGTAATGAATATTTAATGTTAATAGGGAAGAAGTAAGCAAATTTATATATATATAATTATAAAGTAAAAGTGATAAAAATAATATGATACATAAATATTTTAATATTAAAATGAAAATTGCATATAAATTTAAAATATAATTATTTAGGTTTTATTTCAAATTAATCACAATTTTTCTATAAATATATTTCATTATCTTTAAGATTTTGACTCCAGTCGTGAGATTAATGATCAAAACTTATTCCTTTGGATTCGTGATAGTGTTTAGATAAAACTTTCTTATTATAAGTTTGATTTTCGTAAATTCAATTATTCTCATTTTTTATTTTATAGTTAGTTTTTAAGTTTTTTTTTTATTTAGTATACATGCTTGCATATGACTTGTAAGGCTTATAGAATAACTTTTGTTAGTTCAGTGTTCTTGTGATATTTCCAAATCGTTGATCATAACTATATATTATATATATAGTAAGTTAGATTGTATTTGTGTTTTAAAGGAGTTTGAGCTTTTTGTGAGTGCTAAAATTTCAATTAAGATAAGGAAAATTAACTTGAATGTTTAACAGGAGTTAGCTTTGTATTTAAATATAATATTTTGTTAGAAGATTTGGACCTGAGGGTGACTTGATCACTAGTTCTAAATTTTATTACAATAATTGTTTGTGAAATTATATCAGTTGAGACCTTTAATGTTAAGATATCTTAGTAGTAAATAGTAAAACGGTGCTTGAAGTCTATGAATGATTCTTAAATTAGTAAAAATAAGATTTTTTGACAGTTAGCAAGTGAAATATGTAGTTATATTTTCCTTAGTTGTTTTTTGTGAAGATGTAAATTGTGTAATTGAACTTTTAAAATTTTGCTTTTATTGATAAGTGCTCGCAGCATCAGTACTGCCATTCAAAGATTTTTTAAAGAGGAGAGGGGGCTCTCGGGTTGGGTTAAAGTGGACCCAAATACATTGGCCTAGACGCGACATATTTAAGGAGGTATTTTTAGGATTGTATGAGGTCAGTCACAATTCAATTTTTATTTTTTTCCTTTTTCCTTTACTCATATTTGAATTTTCTATTGATTAAAATTTATGCTTAATAACTATTCTTTATTGTTATATTTAATTGTTAATATGATTTATATTTTTACTAACAATGAGTGTTAGAATGGTTATGTATAAGATATTTGATTTTTAAATGTGTAGAATGATGATTCAAACATAATATTTTCAAGAAAGGAAATACCGTGTTGAGATTTATTAGTATATATATTGGGTTTGATATTTGTTTATAAGAAAATATTCAAATTCTAATAGTATATTAGAATTATATAAATGAAGATATTCAGGTGACGAGAGTCGATTGAGGTTCATACGAGTAATTGTGGTTTGAAATATAGTCAGTTAGAAAAGATTGTATAAATTAATCTTATTATAGGGGATGATTATTCATTTGTGTGTGGGACTGTGTTGCATAACTGAAAATTATATAAACATATATAAATTTTATAGTCTAATTTAACGCACGAGTCTTTCAAAAATAGAATAAAGTGTATATTGAAATGTGAAATAAGAAATATAGTTTACTAATTGAAAGAAATTTTGTTTCATTCACCCTACTTTTTGATTTTTGTGTTTATTTTATTTTAAAATTTATGATAATTATGTATTAGGTACGACCATATGATTTTAGAGGTGTTAGGTTATCAATAAGATGTAAAAACTTTAGTTTCTTTTCTTTAAAAATATATGTAAATATTTATTTAAATTCATACAAAGAAAGATATATTTTGAATTACTCTAATAATGAATTATGCAAGTAGATTATGAATATACATAGTATGTTAATGTAAAAACAGAAAATCATTTTAAAAAATAATTAGTGTTATAAATAAATAACTAAATAATTATTATTCTAATTATTATACCATTTTAACTTGGAATTTTAATCCCTTTTCACGTCACAATCATTTCTATTGAAAAAATCTCACATCCACGAATTTTTATTTTGAATTAATTTGACTTGATTAGGAGACAAGTAAATTCTTACAAATGATTGATTTCAAATAATAAAAAATGATTTAATTTTTTTTTCTAAAATAAATTCGTTTTAAAAAGTGTTTTTTTTATGATGACCAAGAATAAAAAAATCTAAAAATAATCATTAAATTAATTGATACTAAAATTAATTATATCTTAATCTCAATTAGCTTACCCTAATTTTAATTAAATAATGCAATTTATTTATTAATGCCCAATAATATAATATAATATAAATAAATTATTTACAATATCCGTGAGTATTTAGAAAACCCAAAAAACCTATTCGGACCACCAATACTAGGCGATAAAAACATTGCGCTGGTTTGGCTATTGGAAATGATAATAACCCGAACCAAATGGCCCTTAAACAGTTACACATGACCGAAAGCAAATAGGCAGTGATATTAATAAGTTATTTTTACGCACCATTTCACCACTCTCTAAAACCCCCTTCCTCCGATCTAAGCTCTTTCTTGTCCCAATTTTTTCCAATTCCACCGATCTCGCACCAGGTTTTTCCCTATTCCTTTACCTCTTCGTAATTTTGCATTCTGATTCGATCATTTTGATTGCGGAATCGATCTCTCGATTCACGCTCACGTGCTATTATTCTCGTTTTCTTCAATCGATTTTTCTTGAATAATGTAATGATTATTGAATCTGTGATCCTTGTAGATTTGGATCTTTGTTGTTATCGGTACTATTTAGATAATTTGGCGAAGCAGAGCGAGGATTGTTAGAAATTGAGGTTGGATTTGATTTGATTTGATTCAGTAATGGCTGCTCCTGTGCCTCCAGGGGCACCTAGACCCGGCAGTAACACACCACAGCCACCTCCCCCTAATTATGTCCCTAACATCAGGGGCAGCACTCCTGATGCACTTGCTGATAACATGCACAATTTGAATCTTAATCGGCCTCCAATGACCTCAAATCCTGGTTCTAGACCTCCCTCATTTGGTCAACCACCACCACCTTTTCCTTCTTCGGCCGCTTCACCGGGGATCCCTGGTTCCTCACTACCTTTTTCACGACCTGGACCACCTCCTGGAGCAATGGTGAGGCCTGCAGGGCCTCCTACTGGACAACCTACATTTCCACCAAATGTTGCTCATGGAAGGCCCACTGGGCCACCTCTTGGTCAACCTCCGTCGTTTGTGTCAAGACCCCCTCCTGGTTCTCATCCACCGGCGGTTAGTGGTGCTGCGCCTGTTTCTGGTGTTCCTGGTGGTTCTCCGCAAATGCGTCCGGTTGCACCACCTCCAATGGCTCCTGGTGCTCGTCCTAGTCCGAGTCCGAGTCCTTTTGCGTCACCGCCACTGAGTGCTCCCCCAGCTGCAGGCCCTGGCAGTGCATCGGGTAATTTGATGAATAATGGGCCGCCTGTATTTTCTGCTGGGCCTTTGGCAGGTGGTCCCCAACGCTTTCCTGTGGGCAGTGTGACACAACCTCCGGTTGGACCTCCTCCAACTATGAGAGCTCCTCCAGGCCCGGCTGGTCAACCCCAACCTTCCTATCCCATGGCATCTCAAGGAATAATGCAGCCTCCAAGTTCTCCTTTTGGAGCACCACCTTCTTGGCAGATGCAATCCCAGCAGGTAGCTCTTCTCTACATCTGAACTTTATTGCATTTGGATGTTTTTTAGCCACAATATTTGTTGGATGAATTGATAAAAGAATGTATCCTATCATTGTACAAAAACTACAAGGAACAGTCTTTTTCTGCATTTTTAAAGGAAAAAAGATTTTGGTGACTGCGTGGTCTTTAGCATCGGCAGATGTACAAAATAATGGACCTTCATTTTTTTTGTCTTGTGCCAAACAGGAAAAATGAGTACAAGTTTTTTTTGTTGGATCTAGGAAGTAGCTGTATCTTAATTGTTCTCTTTTAAATTGTTTTGGTATTAATTATTTTTGTAATACTCTTGACTGTAAATAAGTCTATTCCTCTGGGTGGAAAATGCACTCAAGCAAATTCAGAAAACATTTGCGTATCTTTTCTCTTAAATTTATTAATTTATGCATTTATAAACAAGGATATGTGTAGGCGTTATCAGCAAAGTTGTGGGCCTACAGCAATACATTGATTTTTAATTGGTTGAAAGAGGATTCATATGTGATGGTGGTTTCTTACGTTAGCTTGTTGAATGGAGGTTCTAAATTGTGGTTCCATAGTTCATGTTTCAGTAGAGATAGTTCACTGAAATGTATTAGTTGGTTTTAAAATTAGAAAAAACTTACAAGTAGAATTTTTATTAGAATCTATGTTTCAAAATGAGTCTTAAAAAATACTTATGAAACAGCCACTGGATATTTAATACACCCAGAAAGTTATGAACTCAATTTTACATATTTAAAATGTTGAGTCTATCCTGAGCATATTGATCAAATAATAAGATCCATTTATATTATAAATTCTGCTCCTAATTAAGACGAAAGACCATTTTAATTATGGTGTATTAAAATGTTCTTCAGTACCATGTAAAATTGCATCCGTGTGATTTTATATATTTTTTTAAAAAGTTAAAGAAAATAAAAAACACAGGACAATAAATTCTCTTATTACAGCTATTGATGAGTAATCCTCATACAAGTATTGTTTAGTAACCCATAGGATCCAGAAAAGAATGTTGTACTATGTATATGCAATGGTACAAGTTTTGCTTTGAATCTGTTGTATTTTCCCCTAACTAGTTAGAGCAAACTATTAATGCGTTCTGCGCATAATATGACTGTAACAAAAGAAATAAGGAACCTTTGAAGCTTTCCCACTTATTTCTGCAATTCATACCTATTTTTTTTTTTTTTCCTCTTTCTTTTCTATTTCCATCAAGTTCAGTGCTTGCGAATGGTTAATGGAAGGGTTTGAATGGATAAATTTTTCCATAAGCATTTCTAAGAGAAGAAAATAAGAAGAAAAAAATGAAAAGAGTTTCTCCAGAGACTTATTTGTAAGAACTTCCTCATATTAACTTATCTAGAAGATGATTTTTGACATATGCATAAACTAATTTGTACTTATGCTCAACTTGTTTCATTTTTCCTTTTCCTATTAGTGCTTATGGAGAACCCTACCCAAACAGGCCTTAAGCATTTATTCTCATATGACATATCTGCTGTTGCCTCTGGTATTAGTTTAAAACAGACACAATACGATATGTTCTTTATGTTGTGTTATACAACTCTTCTCATTTGTGCCAAGCAGTTTGGTATAATGTCTTAAAAATATAAGCCTTTAAATAAGAGTAGGATGTATTGAGAATTAGTGTTAATTATTGTTTGATTTAGGCAAATGAATAGGCCTTCTGCAGTAGTAAACACTTCATTTGTATAATTGTCAGTGTGTATTATTTAAGTGTCGGTATGCCTTACCATATCTAGTGTGTGTAATATGTCCTATTTGCATTTATCCATCTTTTGAAAAGTGGTATGGATTCTGATTATTGGGAATTATGTAGGTAGCACCACCTCCTCCTGTTCCTGGTCCTTCACAGCCTCCTCGAATGTTTGGCATGCCACCACCTTTGCCAAACCAATCTATGACTACTACCATCTCACCTGCTGTTGGTCAAACTGGAGCCCCCATGGCAGGACCTTCCAAAATTGATCCCAATCAAATTCCAAGACCTACTCCTGGTTCCTCTGTGATTTTGCATGAAACCCGTCAAGGCAACCAGGCAACCATTCCTCCGGTAGTCATTTGAAAATTACTGATCTATTTTTTTATTTTATTTATTTTATTTATTTAAACAAACTAGAGATAGAGAGAAATGCTTTATGTTGAAGTTGAGGCTTACTAAGTACACTTGATTGTTCTTGGTCTAATATTATAAATTACTTTTTCCCCATTATTCTGGAAAGTCATTTACATTGCTTTACCCTTTTTGTCCAGCCTGCTACAAGTGATTTCATTGTAAGAGACACAGGGAATTGCAGTCCACGTTACATGAAGTGCACAATCAATCAGGTCATGTCTAATGTCTGCTATGTTATTTATCTTTAAGTAAGATCATGAGAAATGCTATGATTTCTTGGCTTCTCATCTGTATTACTTGTTTCTTTAGAGGATGAACCTTGGTGCAGTGGCAAGGTTTTTACCTTGTGATCTGGATATCACAGGTTCAATTATTGGAAATAGACTCTCCACTTAGTGGGATTAGGATGTGTATGTCTATTTTCCATACACTCCCACTAGGTGGCAGCCTCAGGCAGTCATGCACCAAGACACTCTTCTTTTTTATTACTTGATTGTAGAGTTGTATTTGTGGCTTCTATATTGTGGCTGCTTAAAAGTCTTTTCTTCTGGTGTATTTATGATTTGGTTTTTGAAAAGTTTTAATCAATATTTTTTTCCTAAGAAGATACCTCATTTTATTGATGTGTTTTTCTCTTTCTAAAGAAATTTCTTTTATTGGAAGTGAATTTTGGTCTTACAATAATATTCTGATGTTGATTACTTTAATTTGAAAATTTAGGGTATTGATTTTCTTTCGTTTGCTTTGTTCTTTTTTTGAATGAATTAGGTTCCCTTCACGGCTGATCTTTTGTCAACATCAGGAATGCAATTGGCTATGCTAGTCCAACCCCTGGCCCTTCCACACCAATCAGAGGAGCCTATTCAAGTACTGATTTTTTATTTCTTTTGAAGTGTGATAGTAATAGATGTTTCCTGTCTTAGTTTTTATTCTTTTTGGAAGTTACGTTAATTCATCTTTCTCAAATGTTTGATGGCCAACTAGTTATTTATGGCGCATCTGTCTGTGGGAAAATTTGCATCTATTTTAACTGTCGCGGAACTAACGCACGAGTTCGCTAGAAACTAGAAACGTCCATCTCAAACACCCCAAGACACGAGAAACGAAAATGAGGAACAAGGAGAGAATTAGACACCTAAGAATTAACATGGTTCAATTAGAGTATTAAGAATTGTAATCCACATCCAAGGGAAAATTCACTAAGAGCAAGTTTTTCTCCCTCATGAGAGTTTTAATAAGAACTTCTGTGATTACAACTCAACTGTTACTCTCTCAATACAATGAATTCTCACTAACAAACAACGTAATCAATGTTACAATTCTCTTAACAACAACCCAACTGGCATGCTTTACACAAGGTATCTATATACAAAGCATGGCTATAACAAACTCCTGGAGAATCACTTTGTGTATAACTCAATAGAATCTTTGGCATGTGAAACATGTGTTTCACACTTAGATGCAATTGAAGCACATTAGGCACACTTTACTAGACAAGACATTTTTCACTCCTTTGGTGTATTATACTACTTTCACTAGACGTCCATCAACTCTCAGACAAACTTGTTTAACTAGACGATCTTTGAACAATTTTCCCTTAACCAATTTCTGCATCAAGGATTCATGAACTAACATATTTTGGTTTTCTTTGTTTGTTCATAGTGTAATTTTCTGTTTACTTCTTATATACGCCAATATAACCTTGGGGAATGTCGAAACATTCACTGCTTTTGCTAAGCATTTTCAATTGTTTAAACGTTACACTAATAAGATTAGTGACTCTTGTTGAGCCCGTGATTACTGTCTTCAAATCTCTTTCTGTACATCTGTAGTGGTGAATGTAAACTATGTTATAGTATTCACTAGGTTCACTCTGTTATTTCTGAAATATTTCCTCTAATGAAGAATGTGTATTTATTATCTCAATAAATCTTTTGGCTGAATGCATACTATTTTAGGTTGTTGATTTTGGGGAGAGTGGTCCAGTTCGTTGCTCTCGTTGCAAGGCTTACATAAACCCTTTCATGAAATTCATTGATCAGGGAAGGCGTTTTGTCTGCAATTTGTGCGGTTAGTACTATTTATATCTGCTATTCAATTGCTCATCCTACCATTTTTTGTTGTCATACTACGGAAAACGCAAATGACACGTTGATATAATTTTTTATGCTGCTTCCCCTTGGAGTGATTATGGATAAATGGGAGTTTCTTGTGATTGGCTGGTAAAGATAAGTTAATCAGTGATTTAATGGTTGGTTGATATTGTTATTTGTATTACAAGTTTTTTTTATGCTTTTGATGCACTACTTGTTTAATGCTTGAAGGGCATGTTTCAAAGAACTTATATATTATTACTCAGGCTTCACTATTTTCTCATAATTCTAGCTTTTTTATGATAGGATTATTTATTAATATTTTACTTTTTGTCAATTTGTAACATTATCAACATTTTATCATTAATATTTCTGTTACAGGATTTAGTGATGAAACTCCACGGGACTACCACTGCAATTTAGGTCCGGATGGTCGACGCAGAGATGCTGATGAAAGGCCTGAGCTTTGTAGGGGAGCGGTTGAGTTTGTTGCAACAAAAGAATTTATGGTTAGTTTATTTGTAAAATATACCAGGCTATACGATGATGAATTTTGGTAAATATAAAAGTTGTAAGAAAAGAAACTAAGCTTGAATAAATCATCATTGGTTGGATGCATAAGTGAAATTTTAATGGTTGCTAAATTGCTAGTAACGTAGCAATTTTGACTGCCTGAAAGTTGATAGCAGGGCCATTGGATGATCTCATTTCATGAAAAAGATTACTGCAATACTTCATAATAGGATTAATTACTGAAGAGGTAAAAAAGGCAACTGAGTCCCTTCTCATAAATAAGATATTCCTCCGGCTTTTTTCAATAAGAGTTCCTAAACTTTATCAGGCTAGAGAAGAAATTTGTGCTCTTGTGGGATTTGAACGTGCCAACCACTCATATAACACTAAAGCCCATCTTTAAAATTAATCCAATATTTCTACTACCAAATACAAGAGGCTTATCCTTCTAGATGAGGTTATTCTAGCATTTCAATTTATTAAAAATGTTCCTAGTCTGAAATTATGAAGTGAGCAGATAGCAGCTTATTAAATGACTGAACCAAATAATTATTGAGCAGTTGTACTTTTGTAATGTATAGAAAATCACTGTAGATAAAATATTGCAACAATTTTGTGCTTCATGCTTATTTACATTTTATGCCACTGCTGCCTGTTTTATAAACGTCTTTTTACTCGGATTTTAGTCATGTTTGTTTGATCTTTTGTGTACTGGATTGGTAATGTGTGGTTGATGGTATACAATACATCGGATGCAATTCGGCAATACTTATTTTGAAAATAACGGGGCACGGTACATGACATGTACCTATTGAAAAATGTATAAAAAATCTTTAAATATAATAAATATACAATTGCAATTGTGTAAATAAAAATTAAAAAATAAATTATTCATCCATAAGTATTGGTAAAGTATCGGATACATATACGTTTCAGATACAGATATGTGATACAGATTGAAGTATAGGTGCATCATAGGTTGGCTTAGTTTATTCATGGCTCTACGCATATGATGAACTAAGCAGGTTATGCTTCGTCCTGAAATAAGACTTATTTTTCTTTTATTCTTGTTTCTTCATTCTTTAGTGTCTGTTACGACTGGTGTGTGATTCACTATTTTCTGTAGGTTCGTGAGCCAATGCCTGCAGTGTACTTCTTTCTCATTGATGTATCCATGAATGCTGTTCAAACTGGTGCAGCAGCTGCAGCTTGCAGTGCAATAAGTCAAGTTATTTCAGACCTTCCTGTGAGTTCTAAGTTTTGGTGCCTTATCAATAATTTATAAAATGCAGTTTGTATGGTGCTTAATATTTTCCAAATTTTCTTTTGGTTTCACTGGACTGAAACTCGTTGCTTCATTATACTCTGTTTAGATGGGTACTCAAATATAACAAAGATAAAACCTTTAAATTCTTCCTTCCTTTCTCCACCTGCCACTGAAACAAATAAATAAAATTAATGAATTGTTTGAACTGGATGGAGTAATATTAAAAAGCAATTTCCCACTAATTAGTCCTTACAAGGGAGAAGTGTGTGCATCATATCTTTGTTTTATCCTGTCTTATCCTATGAGCCTGATTAGCTTTAACAGATTTCACATTGTATCAAACTCCTGCGATTATCTAGCAAATGTACACACATTAATGAATTCAATATCTTTTACACCCAAGAAAAACAACAGGAGACTTGGGAGATTAAGAATATTGAAATGATAATAATTTTGAAAAATGTGTGGCTTGTTTATGGCCTTTTTTAGTTGTTTTTCACTCCTTTTGGTAAACCTCTGTCCTGTATGTGGTCGGTATCTAACAGAATTTCTGTTAGGAAGGTTTGTTTGTTTGTTTTTTTTTTCTTTAATAAGATTTCCGAACATTCCCTAAGGTTTTCTTGGATTACAGACTCCCCAAATTTTTTAAAATTCTACGCAAACATCCCATTTGTTTAAAAATGTTACATTGTTACTTCTTACATTATAGATGCATTCCTTAAGTTTTAAAAACATTACACTTACACAAACTCCTTTGGTTTTCTTGGACTACATTGACACCCTTACTTGTTTTGACACATACTTCGGTTATATTGCTACAGGAGGGTCCTCGTACATTTGTTGGAGTTGCAACTTTTGACTCCACAATTCATTTCTACAACTTGAAACGTGCATTGCAGCAGGTATCAATCAAGTACACAATTAAAAAAATTCTGATTTTTTTATTTGCAAGATTTTGTTGAAAGTTCATGTTTTCATTTAGTTTGAATTTATAAGTTTTTAAGAAATACACAATGTTTATGTAAAATTTAAGATGGATTTTTTTGTTATAAAAACCCCAATGATACTTAATTTGAATTATTCTGCATTTAGAGGGCGAATGACAGATAATTTATATACTACAGTTAACTTGTGTCTAGGAAACTGAGCAATGATTGATTTTTTTGCATCAGATTTTTGTGTTTCTTAGCAGTTGAAGCATGGATTATCTATTATTATTTGTTTGCATTGATATTTTGAACTTGTGACATTTGTGTTGATTAGATCTTCAAAAATATTCCTTTGAGACTTGTTAGATAAATTGCTATTTATAGTTCTGTAATAGTTTAGATAACAAGCTCTTTGCATTTTCCAATTTTAAGTAGTTGATTCTCAGGCTGATTTTGAAATTCAAATTTGTAGCCACTGATGCTCATTGTTCCTGATGTCCAAGATGTTTATACTCCCTTACAAACTGACGTAATTGTTCCATTATCTGAGGTTAGTTCAAATATTTCATGCTTGAATTTTGGCAATTATCTTTCAAGAAGGTATTCACTTTGCAGTATTTAACTTGTTTGCTTCTTATGCGTTTAGTGCCGTCAACACTTACAATTACTTCTGGAAAACATTCCTACCATGTTTCAAAATAATAGAACCTCTGAATCAGCCTTTGGTGCAGCTATCAAGGTATTGCATTTTGCTTTAAAGTTGTAGTTATCTTTATTTGTTATTTGCTGAGATGGTTGTCGAAATAGGATTAACAATTTTTTTAGATTTTCTCTACCTTCATTCTTCCCAAGATCTTTGAAGTTTGGAATTCCTTTAATGCTTTTTATATTTAATCCCCCAAAGAAGGGAAGGGTAATAAAGGAGCAATCATGACTGAACTCTCTAACTTCTTAACTTGCTGCATTTCTGAAGTTTTATCTAGACCCACTCTCAGTTTTCTCAGATTTCCTAGTTGTATGTATGGTGTCTTTATGATGTGGAATATTTTAGGTTTCGCAGGGTATCTTTTTGTGATATGCAACAGAAGTTGAAGGTTTTTGTTATTTTTCTTACTGTTGTCTCTCATCAATTTTTCCTTGCTTTGTATTTCCCACTCACCTTGCCATTTGGGCAAGGTTGTTACAACCCAAAACCCACATCTCTCTTCTGCCTTTACATACTATTCATTGATTTGGTTCTCTATTCCCCTTTTACATTTCTAATTCCCTTGACGTATGCTTTAGTAACCAAATGATTTCTAGCAGGCTATTTGTATTGGATTTGCTATTATTTTTACTGTCCTCACACTAAGTTTAACAAGTTCTTCTATCAAAACCAGATAGATCAAAATGTGAATATAAATATATGTTTAGTGCTTATGCTATATTTTTTCTTCTTTTAGGCAGCTTTCCTCGCAATGAAGGACACTGGAGGAAAGTTGTTGGTTTTCCAGTCAGGTGAGTTTCTCGGCTTGTATATTTATTAAATGATTGATCCTAGTTGGTAATGATGGATAGGATATAAAAATTCATGCTAAATCAATTTTTTTGCTTGAAGGTATGCATCTGCCAGTTATGTGTCCAATTTTCTTTTCTCTTTTTGGGATATGAATTGACTAAAATTCAGGATCTGAATTAGAAGTTACGAATATTCTGAAATACACATTACGGTTTAAATAAAAGAAAAATATCTTAAAAAATTTCTTTCAACAGCACAGTTTAATTAGAAAAATTGAATAAATAAAATAATTAATGTTGTTTGCCGATTCAGCGTGAAAGAAGTTCTTAGTAAACAACATGTTGCCATTAGACGCTCTTGCCTTTAAATTTTCTTAAGACATTTTGAAACAGCACTTATTGTAATGTTTAGAATATTTTTGTTTGTCTTCTGTGGTTAGATCTTCATTTGCATGTTGTTTCCCTAATCCTTTAATCTTCTGTTTTGTTTATTGTCATCATATTGTTTTTATCTTAGTACATTTCTTTCGTATCCACTTTTCTGTGAGATCGTATGTTTGTTTTTGTCTGACTCATCATTGAGTGTGTTCAATGTTTTTCACGATTTTGGTTTGCTGTCTCCAGTCCTGCCATCTTTGGGCATTGGTGCCCTCTCTGCACGGGAGGCTGAAGGTAGAACAAACATCTCTGCAGGTGAAAAGGTATTTGTCCTGTATAAACATAATAGAAAATATATCAATTTGTTATTTATGTCGTTTACTTGGTATAAGCTCAAGCTTGATTCATGGTGACATGGGACGTGATAAATTCCACACGTTTGGAAGTCCAATTGTATCTAGTGATGAAAATGGAAAGGATACCAATTTTCGTGGATGCAGTATTTGATGTTTAATTTATATTAGAAAAAAATGTAAAGTATTCGTATGCATAACATCTATTCCATGATTCATCTGATATTTTTTTTATCTGTTCTACCTTCTGAAAGGTTGGTGCTGATAGTTTTGCACTTTCTTCTATGAAATCTAAATTTTGTTGAATTTCAGGAGGCCCATAAATTACTTCAACCTGCAGATAAAACGTTCAAGGAACTGGCAGTTGAATTTGCTGAGTATCAGGTTGATATTGATTACTTTTTCTTGTGATTCAGGCATTAGTTTCATGACTTGATGGATTTTTTGTTAGCTTGTTTGATGGTCAGCTTGTTATGGATTAGTTAAGTACAACTACTTTGTTATGATGCAGGTTTGTGTTGATGTGTTTGTGACTACTCAGACTTATGTAGACATTGCATCCATATCTGTTATCCCGCGGACTACCGGTGGACAGGTATACTTGCGTCTCTGTGGTTGAAATTATTGACGTGTTATTGATTTTCATGCTAAATGAGTTAAAGCTCTGATCACTGTGTTTTTTAATTGATCAGATGTTTGCTGTATCGATGAAAAGATAAATGTTATTTTTTAATTTGCTCTACTATAGATCTCCCTTTTTATAAATGCTGGAGACACTTTTAACCACTTTCTGGAAATTCTTAATGAAGGAAATGGAGTTCAAGGGGGAACTAATTGAAAATCATATCAGAAGTTTGTAATGACAAGTAGTTGTTTCTAAAGAAAGAGGAAACATTAGCTATAATCCCTAAAAGGGTTTTGTAATGATACCATCTTTGTTGAGGATTCTATGATTGTTCACAAGTCAGAAGTTCACTTGACAACAATGAATATATATATATTTACATAATATTCAAGTGGAATATTATGTAATATTGTGTGTTTTAATCTTCATCGACACTTATTACATTCATTCTATTAGAGATATGAGTTGATTATGCTAAAGATATGGTTTGATTACACTAAATAGGGAGATGTGGTATGTTTTGATAGGGAAATATCATACAAAGTATTTCCCATTATTAGATTTTGATTTTGTTCATTGTCATTGCATCTCTTCGTTATAAATAAGAATATTCATGTGTACCCAACACGTGACTTTTTGTCACGAATGCTTTCAACACATTCCATCATTTTTCAGTTGTATTTTACTTACTAAAGTAACTTCTCACTTTTTTCCAGGTCTATTACTATTATCCCTTCTCAGCTCTTTCTGATACTGCAAAACTTTACAATGATCTTAGATGGAACATCACCAGGCCACAAGGTTTTGAAGCTGTAATGCGTGTGAGGTGCAGTCAGGTAGTCTGTTTGTTTCACTTTCTTTGCTACCTTTTCATGCAACAAATAGGCTCCACAATTTTTATATTTGTTCGTTTGTCAGGGTATCCAAGTGCAGGAATACTATGGCAACTTCTGTAAACGCATCCCAACTGATGTCGACTTACCTGGGGTCTGTATAATTTTCTAGATTCCAGATATAACTGTATGCATCATCTGTATATTGACATTAAGCATATCTTTTATGTGTTTGTGCATGAGCACATTAATGATTAAAGATATTTAATTAGGGTTTAGGGTTTAGTTCAGATATAATTAAAATGTTTAAGCTGCTAGGATTGTCCTCTTTTCAACAAAACTATTGGTATTTGTTTTGCGTAGAAGTGTTCCATAATTGTTTAAGCTTGCTGCATTCTGGATAGATGTAATCAATATTGTCGCCAGCTAGACTTTGTTGTGCTGTTTCAGATATAGTTAATATTTTTGGATTGTATGTAAATATGGATATATAATTGAAAACAATGAGCTGCATTTCTAATTCAGCTTATAAGTCCTTTTATAAGATAGTTAGTTAGTTAGTCGGTTACATCCATTATTATATGTTGTACTCTGTTAGAGTAGTTTATGTCATGTTGCTAAAGTTGTTCCAGTCTGTTAGAAGAGCTTTTGTAGTCTTATGTAGCTGCTGTATACAAAAGCTCATAAATTGTACAAATCTCAGAGCGACCATAGGAGTTTCTTTTCTCTTAAGTTTGTTTTCAATATGGTATATCAGAGCTTTCTGATCCATAGCCATGGCTTTTGAAATCAGTTTGTTTTCGATTCCAACAAAAAAATACAGTCAAGTTTGTTGCGGAAATATTACTACCATTGAGATGATGATTCTGTTTATATTTTTATATTTAACTTTTCATTTTTTTTATATACAACTTCTTCCATAAACCTAATGAGGCTTCTTTTAAGAATAAAATCGTGACGGAGCTACTGAGATCCATAGTGGAGAATACCTTGGATGATTGACCCAAACAAATATATCATCATCAATAAAAAATATTCTCTTAATTTCTTTTCCAAATATCTGCCTGAGTCTTGCCAGCCACCATTAATTACTGCAGTTAGCTTCTTCCGTTTCTGTTTCCCATCAATAGCAGTGCTTGAAGATTGTACCTACTACACATTTTTCCAATTCCAAAACAAGATTGTCCAAAATTGAGGGCCAAGGGAAGGAAATTGATTTGAAGTATATTTGGTTGTCTTTAGGATTTGGAAAGTTATCATGGTTGATTATCAACTGGTTTTATCGAAACCTTTTACATACTAAAGAACTGAAGTGCTGGAGACATTGGTATTAAAGACTTCTTTTTTCAGTTGTGAGTTAAATGGGGGGCAAACTTATTTACATACTAAATTTTACTGAATTGGCTTATTTGAGTGGATGCCGTCTATCAGCTTACTAAATTTTACATCTATCGACATAGAAAAGACATGGGGAGGGTGGTCTTGCTAGATCAGTTTTTCTAGAAATAGTATTTAAGTTTTCTTCACCAAAGAAACACTTATATAAAATAATCACTTTTTTGGTTTCTCATGTTTTTGTTTCAACTTTCCAAAATAATTCGAAGCTGAAAAGAATCAGAAGTCTGATTATAATCAGAAGCTATTTAGAACTGTTTCTCTTAAAATCAATTACTTATTTTTTAGAAGTTATTTTTCTGACAGTAAAAATTAATTAACTTCTAATCCCTACAAAATAGCCATTAAATTATTTAATACCAGAGTTTCTTATTTCTAAACCGAAAATAGACTGGCCCATAGACAAGATTTGATATGCTGTCTGTCATGTTTATAACTTATCGTGCCATTTTTTTCTTTGTTGACCAAAAGTAGAATCATTTAAAAATACTCCAACCCGTGGCCTAATTTTTTCTTTTGTGCAGATTGACTGTGACAAAAATTTCATGGTAACTTTGAAACATGACGATAAGCTACAGGATGGATCAGAATGTGCTTTTCAGGTATTTGGAAAGTTTACTGCTCAACTTTATTCCAAGGGGTTTATGATCTTCTGTTCAGCCTACTTGGAAAATTGTGTCACTCTGGGTGAAAATATTCTACTCTTGTTCTGATTATGTATTCTTTTTCTCAACTCTTCAGTGTGCCCTTCTTTACACGACTCTATACGGCCAAAGAAGAATACGTGTCCTGACCTTATCTCTTCCTGTCACTAGTATGCTCAGTAATCTGTTCCGTGCAGCTGATTTGGACACTCAATTTTGCTGTTTCTTAAAACAGGGTATATATTATTAGTGATTATGCATTTCCCTTATGATTATTCTGTTCTTTACTAGTTTTTTGCCAGATATGAACTGTTGTTAACAGCTCTATGCTGAATTTTGTTGGCTCTGTATTGTAAATGATTCCATGGTGGCATCATCCTGTTCATATTTTAGATTGTTTACAGGTATAATTGTTGGTGGAGTTTTAACTATTTTTTTTCCTGCAGCTGCTAATGAGATTCCTTCAAAGCCACTCCCACTTGTTCGCGAACAAGTGACAAACCTTTGCATCAATGCACTATTTTCATACCGTAAATTTTGTGCAACGGTGTCCTCATCTGGACAACTTATTCTTCCTGAGGCACTAAAGCTTTTGCCCCTCTACACACTTGGTATGTATGAATTTCCATGCATTGCAGGATTTTTCTGACGAGCAATGCTCTGCGATGCTGTGGAACTGAAGTTATTATTTATAATAGTTTATTCATATGTTGCATTCTACCTTTTATTTAACTGATAAACTTTAACGAATCTTCTTTTTCTTTATATTTGTATGTTCTTACTTCTGCACTCCTGCGTTGGAATAATATTGCATTTTTAGAATATTTTATCGTGCATTTTATTGGATGATAATACTCTGGTCATTGACTTGAGCAATATTATCCTTATGATGGTCCTTCTGTTTCGAAGGTAGTATCTCGTTTTAGTGAATTTATGATGACTGTCAAAGCAGATGAAGTTAAAACTTTGAAATATGGTGTCCTAAGAAGGCCCATACAAGTGGGTGCTAATTCCATTGTTCATTTCTTTTTCAGCATTAACTAAGAGTACAGGGTTGCGAACCGAGGGAAAAATAGATGAACGGTCATTTTGGATAAATTATGTGTCCTCTATCTCTGTTCCATTGGCAATACCACTTGTGTATCCTAGGATGGTGGCTATACATGATCTCGAATCAAAGGTATATTGATTAATTATATTAAAAAATATATAATTATGAAATATCATGATATTCTGTATCAAACATTTTAGGGAATCACATATTAGCAATTACTTAATCAGAACTTAATAATGTAATGAATTTGAAAATATTAATAAGTTTTTATTTTTGAAAATTGGAATGTGGCGCAAGCCATTTGACTAATATGAAATTTTGTTAGCATAGTATGGTAGGTGATGAAGAGGGTAACATGTTTTTTGATGAATTAATTATATGTTTTTGTACCGATGCGTATTAACCTAGACCTTATATTTATATTACTTCTTAAGATAGAGATTTTTATAAATTGCAGGAAGATGAAGAGTCTGTTATTCCTGCCTTTCTTCCTCTTTCTAGTGAACACATTAGTGATGATGGAATATATCTTCTTGAGAATGGTCATGATTGTTTGATATATGTTGGAGACTCTGTGAATCCAGACACTGTGAGGAAACTGTTTGGTGTTGTTACAATTGACGAAGTCCCTACTCTGGTAATTTGCTTGCTGTCTTGTATTTCTCTTCTGGTGTCATTGCCTAACAGCATATTATCAAATTCTATCCCTAGCGGTGTGTTTTCAAGGAAACTTCCAATCATCCTTAAATCATACCCTGGTGGATATTAGTCCATATGACTCTTTCTAGTATGCTGAAAGAAATAGTTACTTTAATCATGTTGCTTTCAGACCTGGCTATGCTAATTTAACAATTATGTTTTACCAGTTTGTATTGCAGCAATATGACAATCCACTATCGAAGAAGTTAAATGAAGTGGTAAATGAGATAAGGCGGCAAAGATGTTCCTACCTCCGGTAAGCTAATTTTGTTTTGGGAATTATTGCTTGTTTCAGAGCTTGTCAAATAATTTTCCATGTGATTTGATGACTAAATAAAATGTAAATTTTTAATACTCTCTATATCTGTGCAGTTTAAAGCTCTGCAGGAAAGGGGATCCATCAGGTCAGTGCATTAGAATGATTGTGTAAACCTGATTGCTCAATGCAGGCTGGATTTTTAACTATTACCATAACACATGGAAGTTAATTTATAGAACATAGAACCACGTAGATTCATTTGCCAATCCCATTAGCAATGTTACATTTTTTTTTTCTTGTCTTTAAAGTTTTCCTTTGCATAGTCTTCAAACATGTTGCTTACTCTCTTTCACATTATTTGCTTCTTGAACGAGTGCTCGATGTTTTCTTGGAAAGCATTGCTTCCTGGTACCTAGTGTTCAAAACTCGTCTGTGTCCACTCTAGCAACACTGTTTCTTTAAAACAAAAATACCGAACTTTTTTGTTCATTTCAACTGAACATTTTATTTCATCATCTTTTATAACCTTTGACCCCAAGCATTCTTCCTGATTTCTAGACATGCTCAACGGTTCTATGTTTCATTTCATGATTTCTCTTGGCAAATTCCAAAGATGATGCTTTGCTGTGTGAAACATTTCTGGATTGGTTTGTCATGGAGTGTATTTGTAATGTAGGCAGCGGAATCTGTTGATTCAATTTATGATCTCTCTTTTCTAGGATTCAATTGCATGTTTATTGCTATTACTTGCGTCACATGATCAATACACGATATTTTTTATAATAAGACACTTTTAGCCAGAAATATTATCTTGAAGTTCGAAAGGTTTAAAGTTTGTGAATCAGTGTAAATTTACAACTTGTCTGCTAAATTCTCAAAGGAATATTCCTGCCAGGAAATACTAAACAGATGATGCATTGTTTACTAAGCGTTGTTGTTGGTTTGATAGGCCTAGACTAGGAAGTAGTATTCAAATAGAAGAAAGAAATCTGTAAACAATTGTTATGGTGGTGTACATTGTTGATTTTTGAACTTAACATGTTATTTATTATCCATCAGGAATGTTATTCTTCTCATATATGATAGAAGACAAGAGCGCCGGTGGCTTCTCCTATGTAGAGTTTCTTATCCATGTTCATAGGCAAATTCAAAACAAAATGACATCATAAAGAGTATTTCGCAGCTTCATTTTTGCAAACTTTTAGCCCTAAACGATAGAGCAAGCCCCGAGTATAGGTGATAATTATCATATTTCTGCGCATTCAAATGCCTTGAGTTTGTCAGAGGAAAACCAGAAGACAACATTTTGTCAAGTTTTGTTGATATACATGTATAAGATAATTAATGATGGTGATAGTTGGATTTTCTGAGAAGTTTTCTATTTTTTTGGGTTCTACTGTTACCCACCCGACAAATCAAATTTTATCGGCAACTGTGTTTTAATGCGAAATATTAACTGTCTCTATCATCTTTTAATAAATTGAGAGAGGACAAAAGTAGGCTAAGGACAATAATTCTTTCATAGCTTGTAAAAAGATATTGTTTGCTATGCAGTTTAGATTCAGTGCTAGACAGTTAAAAATACCCACTCGAAAAGTACGAAATCAAAATGAACAAATGAGCAAGGGCAAAAATTAAATGGTTTGCAATGATTTGTTGGTTGGAGGATATAGTAGCCTGATTATAGGTCCTGTTTAAATTCTTAAAAATGTACTTGTATTGAAAATTCGGATGGAGAGTTGTTATGTATCATTGTTCAATCTATCAAATTTGAATTATTTGGTGTTTAACATTCAAATCTTTGTAGACACATCTTTTGAGTTCGGAGAGTGACAGGCTTTATAAGTGGGAAACTAAATTTTTTTCATAATTTTTTTCTTTAAATAAATAGTCTTTAATGTTATATAAATCGTTTTTATAGCATGCGTATGCATTATAGGAATCACTATATTAACCCACTAGATTATATGAAAATACTTGTTTTCTTCTTTTATGACTAGAAGTTGTTACAAGGTGAAGACAGTTTTTACAAGATTTGAATATATTCTTTTTAGTGATTTTTTTTTACTATGATGACCGATAATGTTTCAAACACTATTATTTTAAATGTTTGTTATAACATAATTAGAATATTAATCATGACTTGGATTCCAGAATAATCTCAGTATGTCGGAACCTTCTTAATCTTTTAATCCGTATATCTAACTATATTATTTCAAAATGCGCTCAAACTATTATCTATTATAGGATATATATATACACACACCAGTTAGAGATATCTCTAAGGTTATTCGACTAAAAGAAAAATCTGTTTTCCCCCACAACTTAATAAAAATAAAACATCATTCTTTGATTTTTCCAATAGTTCATATAAATATTTTCTATTCTAATGCTTAATAACTCCTCGAATTCGGCAAACTTTGAGCAGTAAAAAAATCCGCTGGACAATAAAAGTAATATTTTATAGAAAAGAGATCAAAATATTAAGTATTATTATTCATCAGTGAACTTAAAAAGAATATAAGATTTTGCGCAGCATGTATCACGCCAAGGTAATTCTTAAAGCTGAGACATGCCACCTTAAAATAAGGTTGATCAATTGACGACGTATTAGTATTCATCAGGAATTCTTTTTGCAAGGCCACGAAGGAAACGAGTAAGAGCTTTCTTAGCTCCAATTGTTTTTGTCTCCATTTTTTTCTCCTCTTCTTCATTATCAGCCTTCATCTCTTGATTGATATGCACTCTACGTACAAGCTTTCGCAACTCCTGTTAAACATAGTCAGGTTGTGACAATAAATATCACAGCAAAAAGATTTTTTTAAAAGGGGTTTCTGTTATAATTTTTGTATAGAATATAGTGTTTCATTTCAAAACTGAGACAGCCATCAAGCTTTTACATGATGTCTGCCCCTAAAGCTTGGTTGATTTGAAATAAGCTCTAGAAATTAATTCCCATATACCGTTTAAGATAATCTGAGTCACAATTGATCTGAATCTGAAATCACAATCAAGCACAGATTCAATTTAGCATATAGTATATACCTGACGATCAAATTCAACTCCTTGGACTGAATAAATTTCATTCGTGATTTCAATGTCCTTACTGATCAAACCATCCAACCACCTTGTCACCTTACTGTCTTGCCAATTGGATTCCTGATAAATTGCTCCATAAATAAGAATACACCTCAAGGACATAATAATTATTACATCATAAGTAAATACAACAGACTCAAGAAACAACACCCTAATGTGAGAGAGTGAGATTAAGGTGAGGTATTAACTTAGTAGAGCCATGTCTAGTCAGTGTATAATTCAGGAAAAATGTTGAATGCATACCTCCTGGACCTCCTCTGATTCAGATTCAACCAAGTCATCTTCATCATCATCTTCAGGGTCATCAGACCCTAAGCCAATCAAAGCTTGCAACTCCTTGTGATCTGAATCCTTTGTAGCTTTAATTAATCGATCCATTAACTGAGGATCCACATCCCGTAGCAATTTTCCTGAGACAATTTATGTATGAAGAACATGAATCTGCAGTGCAGGATATACATAATGTCAAATCAACTTACCACATATATGTCAATTAGCAATTATACAGTAATCTATCCCAATTGGCTGCAACATGATACGTTAACACAAGTAACCAACATGCATATATTGATTCATAACTAATGCAAAACAAAATGGAAAGAGCAGAAAAACACATCTGTTATCCAAAAAAACATGACATGATGCTCAATCATGGTTTGAATGTTTGTTATGCTCATAAATGCATAATGCATTGAAACCAATACAATTAAAATGCTCAGGAAGCAATTAATTACCAATATAATTGAACTGCCTCCGCCTTCCTTCACGGACATCAGGTCCCAGTCTCTGTGACAAAACAACAAACACTTTCTCTTCAACAACAGACTAATCCACAATAACATTTCCACAACCTGTTAAATAAATTCATAAAATATTCCACCAGCACTACTTTCCCATCTTCATGAATATGGTACAAAATAAAAGAAAAAAGCACCTTAACGAGCATAACAGCTTCGAACACAACTTGGTCCAAGGAAGCGACCCTGCAACAACCCAACAGAAAGCACGCGAGGTTTTGAGCAAAGGTGTGAGCTTTGGGAAGTGAGCATTGAGGAAAAGGAAGAGGGTATAATGGGCCATGAAAAAAGTGACCGAAAACCTAATGATGCGTTTGATTTGTGGAGCGGAGAAGGAAGCCAAGTCCATCCCCCACTTGACAGCGCGCTTGGCTTCTCGCTTCAACTCGTTCCGGCTCTTCTTGGCCCCGAGATCCGCGTCAGGGGTGGTTGGTAGTGGAGAGTTGGGTGTTCGAAGCTTAGGACGAGACGAAGCGAGCGTGGCAAAGGAGAAGCGGTGAGAGATTGGTGGTGTTTTAGATGCTGTGGGGTGAGGTTGTGGAGGAGAGAAAAGATGGTGGTGGCGGTGGAGGGGAACGGTGGCACAAGTGCGGTGGTGGTGGAACCATGGCCATTGTCTTAACGGCCGGAACACTTGGTGGGTCATGAGTGTGTTGTGAAAATGATAACACTTGATGAAGCTCTTCTCCTTCAACCCAAGTAGTTTTTCTTCAGGCGTAACAATGAATATTTCATTTATTAAAATAAATCATCATTTTAATAAAATATACCAATTTCATTTGAAGAAAATACAGCAACACAAACAAATATTGGTCTAATATATTTGCAAAAAATCAAAATAAAATAGCTGGTATTTTATTAACAATTAAATCAATTTTAAAAAATAAACCAAAAATAAGAATCTTACTAACCATTGTTCTTGAGATATTGCTTGAAGAATTAAAAGACGATTTTTTTTTATTAAAAATAACGAGTACATGTTGAAAATTATCCATATAAACTTTTATCTTTTAATTTCTTAACTTGTGTCTAGTGATACTAGTTATCATTTCTTTAAAAATACACTCTTTGATTCAATTCTATAAATATGTTTTTGTATTTATTGAAAACTATAACACCAAAGAATTATTAAATACAAATAAGGTCATTTTAAGGATAAAAACTTAAACAAAAATGATAAAGAATAAAATAAAAACTTATTAACCCTTTTATTTTTTATTTTGAATGGATTTCATGCGTACAAGTATTTTGAGATTTTCCATAAACACAATTAAATTCTATGATTTGGAAGAAGTGGTGAAACGCAATACAGTGATGCCGTTTGAAGAGTATGTTCTTCCAAGAAAAGCAATAAAAGGTGATACGAACCCTTCCGTTCAGATTTGACTCGCTCTCTGGCGCTTCCATTCTCTTTCAAAATCAACGGCGGCAGCGATTCTCTCTCCGATTATCTTCAATTTCACTTCTTGGTATCTCTCGGCTTCCCATTTCTCTTCATCTCGTTCATTCTTTCGCATAATTTTTCAAATTCATTCTACACACTCCTCATACTAGTTTGACCTAATTAAATCCCCTTTTAATCATAATACAAAATTCTTGGTTTCCATCTATTTTATTGTAGCTGATTGCCTGAATCTAGTCACTGACAACTACTCCTATGTTTATTTATTTAATTAATTTTTTTAATGGGAGGGATTGTAGCAGTACCATGTGAATGATGCGTTGCGGGTTTGTAAAAAGGGTCATTTTTTCGTTTAATTAGAATGGGAAGTTAATAAATGGAAGGAGAGGAGAAGAGAAGAAATCGTGCCTTTGTCTTGATGAATGTCTGATAAGATCTTCATAGTCATAAATTTGCTTTGCTCTTTACAGAGAAGAATCATTTAGGGGGAGTTTCTGCATACCCTCTCGGTGGTTATCGTTTAGTGAATTTGTTGGGATCAGGGCTGCAACTAGGATTGGTTTATGACTTTGTTTGGTTAAAGAAACCGTTGTCAGGGATCTTGAAAATCTAAAAAACTGATCAAATGATTGAAAGAGTAGTGTGGGTTATTACTAAATTGCTGTCATGTTTGAATTCTCTTTTATACATAAACTACTTTTAGTGGAAGAAATTAAATTCATTTTTTCATCGTATTTTCTTTTTTTTGTAAGATGACAGGAGATTATGAAAAAATTTGTCCAATATATAAACGACTCATCATTTGGATAACCATCAATAACAGACTTAGAGGTCTCATAGAACTATGTTACACTTTACTACTTGATGGAGTGGGTGATTGCTGACCTTTGTTTTTCTTTCGTGATATGAGTGGAATAACTATGTGATGCAATGGGATGTTATTGAATAAGTAGAAGGAGGACTCATGGTCATGAGTATTTTTCTGAGAAACCACCTTACTTTCACATTTTACTTTGGCGGGTTTTAATATTAAATAAGTATGTGCATTTTACATACATTGTTATTATATTTCTGTTGTGTTGAAGTCATCTTACAATTTTGTAATGGCAAATCAGAAGTAGTACCAGTATTGTATGGCTTCCTTCAGAGCATTTTGGAACAGTCCAGTTGGTCCCAAAACAACTCACTTTTGGGGACCTGTCGCCAACTGGGGATTTGTGGCAGCTGTAAGTTTCACTCATATCATAATATGTTTATATTGTTGAATAAGTTCATTTATTCACTCGACTAGTTATTCATAATGCACACTGGTCTTAACCTTTGATTTGTAAACTAATCTTTGTTAAAAGGGATTGGCTGACATGAAGAAACCTCCAGAAATGATCTCTGGCAATATGACAGGAGGTTTATCTATCATCTCTTTTCGCAAAAAATGTTGAAACCTTTTCCCGGTTGATTGCTTATTGCATCTATTGTTTGTTGTTAATGCTGCAGCAATGTGCATCTACTCACTATTGTTCATGAGATTTGCATGGATGGTACAGCCACGCAACTATCTACTTTTTGCTTGTCATGCCTCAAATGAGACTGTTCAACTCTATCAGTTCTCTCGATGGGCAAGGGCAGAGGGGTGAGCAACTTGCATATTATCAAAACTAAACTACTGTGTTTTTATTCTATTCTATTATTTGTTATCCTCTGCAATCACAAATGCTATTTTAACTTGTATTTGTTATGAATTGCTCTTTTGGATATGAATTAGTTTTACCAGGGACTCTCTTATGATGTGGTGTTTGAAAAAGCTTCTTCAATTAACAAGCCCTACTAGGAAATTAAGCCTAATTAGTTGTCCATGCTTTGTGTAATAAAAATATATGAAAATGACCGTGTTCTTGATTTATTATGATTTATGACGACTTCAATCTCGACTTGAGTAATGTGAGCACTTAGAAATACTCTTTGACACACATCACTATTATTATTCCTTACTAAATAAAGTGAGCCCAAGTATTTTAGTGGGATTCACATAAATTTTATCTGATCTTAATGTAAGAAGAGTGTGTTTAAGAACATTTCTTTCTCTCTAATTGTTTATCTAATGTGGGGTGCTCCTTTTCGCAATATCTGAACCGGTCTTTTATGCATTATCAGATATTTATTTTAACTCAATGGAGTGCTGGATATACTGTTTACTGATAAAGTTTGCATCTCTTGCATTTTCTTTTTAAGGCCTCTGTCGGCTAAGAAGGAGGAAGCTTCATCTCAGTAACACGATGCTAACACTTTCCTGGCTGTAGTGATTTGAAAGATTTTGCATTTGAACTTGTCGATGTATGAATAAGTGATCAGTGGTTGTAAGAAGGGCCTTGTGGAAACTGTAAAGGATTCTGGCCAAGTTGAGCAGAAGTCTAAATTCTTAGAAGGCCTATGGGTGGGTTTTATATGTCTAACATATTGACGGACCCATGAATGTTTAATCTTAAACATTTGTTTATTATATTATGCCGAAATTCAGTTCAATTTCAAACTACAAAGTTGAGGGTTAAGGATTGTACAGTGACTCTTTTTTTTTGTTAATGTTCTTATGAGATAAAAATAATAATTTCATAAATTAAAATTAACTTTAATTTATAAATTAATTTTGAATAAGTCAATATAAGAACTTATATAACTTAATTTTAATTATTAAAGAATTTTGTTTGATTTTTTTCTTATGTTTTCATGTATTAGAGAAAAATTAACCCTATACAATAGTTACATGTTTTTCCTAAGCATATTTCATGAAAGTGTCATAGGTTAAGATTTAGATTTTATAATACACTCTCTTAAACCTATGAAAAATGTTAGTATGATCTTCTGTTATAATAAATTAAAAGGTTAAAACTATAAAGAAAAAATTATTAAAATATTAGTCTTTTAAGATTTATTTTTAAAATTGATTTAATAAATTGAGATTCAAGTTTAGCAAGAAAATCATGTCACTTTATCAAATAAATATGAAAATTTAAATTATTTGTGCAAGAAAGAAAGAAAAGAATTGTGAGATGAAAGGAAAAGTACGCAATAATTGTATCTTCCCCTGGTAAAAAATTAAGCCATGAGTGGTAGACCAAACTGATCCTATTTCCCTAATTGTAATACTTTGTTGCAGTTGTAGTAACACAAGGATGGTGGTTGTTTCTTTCGAAATGGCATCTACAATTTCACCTCAAAAAAGGATACTGTCATTGCTCCAACATCCTCATCCTGCCTAGACAATGTCTGTGCCCCATTGTCTATTTCCTTGATTTTGTATTCCACTTTAAAAATCCACTGTCGTTCAGGAAATAACCATTTAAGCTATCCTTCTAAAATTAATCTTTAATTACATGACAATTCAAAAGGTAAATAACAATTTAAAATTATCTTATTACTATTTTAGTATATTTTAATTAAATTTTAGTATTAATGCGTGTCGGGTTTTTAAACATTTTAACTTATATTATGATTAAAAAAAGAGTTTAATGGTCACTAATATGTAAAGCATTTTATAGTATCAATAGATAATAAATCATGATATATATCATTTTTAGATAATTTTTTTTCTAAAAGTTAATAACTTTATTATATACACCATCTTTTTATTGAAAGAAAAGTTTAAAAAATTCTTTAAATTATCGATGCATTATTTTTTTTTGTACCAAAAAAAGTTTGGAAAAGGCTAAAATTCATAATTTCTAATTGGTCGTATCATTAAATGAATATCTTGCACACATTTTTTTTTAATTTTTTACACATTAAATATCTTTTTAGCCATGTTTGATGGAAAAAGGAGGGATATATATATATATATATATATATATATATATATATATATATATATATATATATATAAGAGTA
>Ga0099824_1000387_pt1 | contig 49937 bp, 23 predicted proteins | sample SiratrowhiteBW_FD_76837 | JGI IMG/M metagenome (GOLD analysis project Ga0099824, IMG submission 76837) | Root nodule microbial communities of legume samples collected from California, USA - Siratro white BW | ecosystem: Host-associated > Plants > Roots > Nodule | place: USA: California... | reverse complement strand
CTCTGAAAAAAACAAAAAAAAAAAAAGGATAAAAAAGAAATCAAAAAAACACAAAAGAAGGCTGAGAAAAAAAAGAAAAAAGAAACACTCTATTGAAAAAAAAAACAAAGAAAAAAAAAAAAAAAAAAAAAAAAAAAAAAACACAAAAAAAAAAAAAAAAAAAAAAAAGAAAAAAAAAGAAAAAAAAAAGGACGCGATCCTAATTTCCCAATTGTGGCATAGAAATGCCCTCTTGTTTTCTCTTTCACCACACAAATTCCCAATTCTGAATTTGTTTTCTCACTCTTTTCAATCGCCAACTAATTACTTTTCTTCAATATCAAGCGTGTGTGTAGTTGGTTGAAGCATTGTGGTGTTGTTCTGGTTTTTGTCTCCGAGGTTTGTGTCGGATTCCGATGAATTATGTAACAGAAGCTGCGCATGTCGACCCCGTTTCCGTAGCACATGGCTGCTGCTGACAACACCAACCCTCCCAAGGTATTATAACTAATCTCCAATTTTCAACTTCTTTCATACGATTGCTCTATTCAAATTCCTGGAAAATATTTGAGACCAAAGTTAATTTTGACCCAAAGTTGTTGCTAGATTCTTTTAATTTGAAAATCTGCACTTTTAGTTAATTCCCTTTGTGTTTTCTGTTTTTTCCGCCGACCCTTTTCCTACATTGTTTTCAATTTGATGGCGGCGAGACCTTTTGAAACTGGGTAGAAGGAATGTCTTATGAGTAGAATGTAGTTTGGAGCTGAGAGGAAGGAAAAATATTGAATAAAATTGCTGAGTTGAGTAGTGTTTGTGTTTAATTACTATTTTAGTTACTAGTTAGGCTTCAGGCAGATTGAACTTGTGGGTGAAATTGATCTGGGAAGTGCAGTGGAAGTAGGTTTATATGTTATGATTTAGATTTCTCTGCTTTCTTGAAACTTAAAATCTCTGCCACTCTACTTTTGGTGCTTGAAACTATCTTACCTTCCAATGCCATCATCACTGCATGTAGCAAAAATGTTAGTTGATGAGCTGGAAATGTTTCTGTTTTATGTGTTCTTCATGGGTCATTTTTACTTTATTTTTAGGATTATTACAAAGTGCTGGAGGTTGATTATGATGCAACTGATGAAAATATCAAATTGAATTACCGAAGACTCGCGTTGGTTGGTAACCTGCCTTTTTTTTTTATAGTAGCTCCCACAATTCTATCTCAAATTTTCAAACTGAAAATTCTTTTCTACAAGTTTGACTTACTATGTACGCACGATTCACTACATTTGGCAGAAATGGCATCCTGACAAGCACGGAGGTGACAGTGCTGTTACTGCAAAATTTCAAGAGATAAATGAAGCTTACAATGGTAAAAAGAAATCATCATACATTTAGTTTTTTCTTGTAAGCAGCAAGCACATCATTCAACAAGATTTAATATCCTCTCTTCCACTATCAACCTTATCATTACATATCCTGAAAATGGATCATTATCTTTCTATCTTCAATAGAATCACGTATAGAAATGGTTAGAGTAAAAGGACAAGTGTTTGTAAATACATATATCGTGGTCCTTCATTAGTTTGGACATGAAATTTCACCTTGTTGTCAACCTTTTTTTGCCTCTCAGTTTCGCTTGTTATGATACTACTTAAATACTCCATTTCATTGGTTATACCCTTTTGTATCTGATGCCAACATAACTTTGTAAGCTTGCGAACCTAATTTACTCCTTGAGGTGATTGAAATGTTTAGAAGAATGAAGGAAATCACATATTCATGAACGTGTTGATGACAAACTTCGAACCCAAAAGAAAATTGAGGAAAACCCAAGTTATATTATGTGTTATATATACTTCTGTAGATATATTTGAACAAGGATATATTTTTATTGTTATAAACTAATATTTATACATCTTTAATAAAAACAGAATGTAAAACCATAATTTAAAAACATATCTAAACCAAAAAAATAGTTTAAAACTAATTATAAAATCAAAAAGTCTGTTACAAACAGACTACTAGACTTGGTAACTAACACTCTAAATTCATGGAACTAAAAAAATTAAATATTAAATCTCTTGATTTTTGTTGTTTCTCCTGCACTTGTCTTATTCTGAACTTTTCTAAATTACATCATAAGAAGCATTTTTCCAACACTCCTCCTTGCCACTTTTGATGTAAATTCCAATTTTGTCTTTTAATTCTTCAAATCTATTTCTTGGAGGAGCTTTAATTAAAATATCAACTAATTGATTATTGATCTTCAGAATCTTCTTCCGTGGACTTTGATATGCTTCTTCACGACAGGCATCCTTCTTTCTCTTCTTGACAGATTTCTTGGTTGTCTTGACCTTAGTTTCTAAAATTGACACAGGAATCCATGATGGTCTTTCCTTAATATCATCCCTGCTAATAAATTTGGTAACTTGGCCCCTGGGCCTCTTATCAATTCTCATTGATCTACCTACAGGGCCATTAACAGCAACAGATCCTTGCTTGCCTTTGAACGCGCAACTCTTTTTCTTCTTTACTTTCTCAATTGTTTCCATTTTCTCCCAATTCCCAACTTTAGCCGCAGAGGAATAGACTAAGTCGGTTTGTATGTTTGTCGAGAAACTTTTGCCCTTCATCTTTATTGACATCAATTTAATGCCAGTTGAATCAAAGACTTCACAAGTTTTATCTTTGAATACAACAACATAGTCTTTCTCTAGAAGTTGTCGACACTTAACAAATTTTGATCAATCTCAGGAACATATAGAACATCAGAGATGATTCTTTTACCTGAGTCAGAATCAATGGCAATGTCACCTATACCTTTGACATCAATATAATCTCCATTCCCAATTCTGACTTTCGAAAATGGGTTTTATCCAGCTTTACAAACATGCCTTTATCATGAGTAATGTGATGAGTGCATCCACTATCAATCAACCATGTTTCACTAGTGATGTCACTAGCAAAGTAAGTTGCCACAAAAAGATGTTCCTCCTTCTCGTAATCAGTTCTCTTGAGCAATTTGCACCTCTTGTTGCTTTCTTTTGCATACCTTCTCTACGTGACTCTTTTGATTACAGGATCTACAATCCACATCGGGTCTCCACCAACATCTCCAATGTGGATGAGAAGTTTTTTTACAGTATTGACATACTGAGTACTTCTCCTTCTCGTCATTGTCATCCTCATCACTTTTCTTCTCATTTTTCCAGCCTTTCTTCTTTGTTTTGTAACTCGGCTGTGACTTTGCTAGTAAAGCTCCTTCAATATTCGGCGGCTCTTGTCTCAACATTCTTCTCTGCTCTTGGGTTTGCGGAGAGTTCATCAACTCGGTTAATGAGATTTTCGTGAGATCTCTAGAATCTTCAAGTGAAGAAATCTTTGCTTCAAACCTCTCAAGGAGGCTCACCAGCACTTTTACTACAATTCTTTTGTCAGGCAACTCTTCACGTAGTAAACGAATTTTGTTTACCACGATCAAGAGTCTATCAAAATATTCTTTGATAGTCTCGGTCTCTTTCATCCTCAGCATCTCAAATTCTCTTCTGAGATTGAGAACTTGCATCTGCCGAGTTCTTTCATTCCCTTGAAACGTCTCGTGGAGAGTATCCCATGTTTCTTTAGCTGTTTCGCAGGTCATAATTCTAGTGAAAACAATATCAGAAACAGCAGAGTGAATACAGGTCTTGGCCTTCGATCTTTTCATTGCTTCATCATTGTAATTTCTGATTTGAGCTACAGTTGGATCTTCCTGTAGCGGCTGAATTTCAGACTTCACAACATCCCACAAACCACTTGCTTCTAGATAAGACTTTATTTTGACAGACTATATCTCAAAGTTTTCACCTGAGAATACTGGTGGAGCTGCCATGAAATTTCCGGCCATATCTTAATACTCGTTACTCGGGTCTCACTGATCTCTCGTATTTGTTTTTTTGATCTCACACTATCAGGCCCTTAAGAACTAAGAGCTCTGATACCATTCCTGCACTTGTCTTATTCTGAATTTTTCCAAATTACATCATAAGAGGCATTTTTCCAACAACTTCCCATCTGTATACCATTAACATATGATAAATGAGGATGCTAGTTTATACATATGATATAATGTAAATCAACTATCAACTACTTGAATTTATTTGGCAAATGTACTTAGATGAATGCTGAAATTTACAGGATTGTAAACTTGGCTACTTGAGCGTTACTAGCAAACTCAAAATTGATTCTGTAATGGAAATTACATTAAACTTAATAAATAGGTCTGTTAGTGGTACTCTGTGTGCATTATTTTACACTTAAGAGCCACAAAGTTTGACTTAGAGCTGTGTCTCTCCTGCATATGGTTATGGTATAGAAAACAGCTAGCATCTGCAGCATGATAATCATGGTTTTTTTGTTGACCGTTGTCTTTCTTTTTTACTAACAGTATTAAGTGATCCTGCCAAGCGTTTTGACTATGATTTAACGGGTATATGCGAGATTGAAAAATATAGTTTGCAGGTATGCAACGTAACTATAATCTAATGTTTGTACTCATTTACTTACATTTGTTTGATATATCATCTTGAATGATGACTGTTGTACTCACCTTTTGTGGGCTTTTCTCTTTGTTGCTACACAGGAATATCTTGCCAGATTTAAAGGCATGATTCTTACCTGCAATGGACTTGGAATCAATCAAACAGACAGATGGTAATTTTACTTTTTATTTTTATTTTATTCCCTGTCTTTCTGTTCTCCGTAGTTCAATGATAGAGGGGTTGGATTCACCATCTATAACGTCTCGGATGTAAACATAACGTGGCCTGTTGTTGCCACGAGGAATTTCGAAATGAATAGGACTTAAATCTGTTTCTAGTGAAAATTTGCCTTACCGTAGAGAACTATATAGTTGGTTCTTTCCCCGAACCACTTGAACTTTGTTTCGCACAAGCCCAACATTCACCAGCGGCTCTAAAGTCAACACAGTCTTTTGGATGTCAATAAAGATTTTAGCCGTTTATGTGGAACTGTGTGGTGTTATTCAAGTGATCTAACACAATTAACTAAAATCTGACGTAGGATGTAATTCAACATAGTTGTGCTTTAAGGAGTATGATAATTTTGGATGCTTCAGCTTTATGTTATGAGACTTAGTGATCCAGCTCAGTCACGAACTACCTTGACCCTTCAGTTGTTCAAATCTCGATAATGTCGTGCTAATTTCTTATTTTACAATTTTTCCTTACAAGCTATAATTAAATTCATTTGACAGGGGAAGTTAGTAACTTAGTATTAAAGTTGACATTTGTGGAGCTTATTCACTGTAAGCTAAGAATTTCCTGCTGCCCAGTTTGTGGACATTTGTTATTTCTATTCAATGTCTGCAATTTTACGTCAGGAATAAACTTGATGTCATTTTAACAAGGTTTCAAGTATTCAATTCAACGGGGAACAGCTTTTGGAGAATTTAAGAGACATTAGCCTTTTTCTGTTGGATTCTGATGCCACTATTGTCTTGGGTCAAAACACTTTGAAACCAAGCTTGTGGTTTTCCTATACTTCCTAACTTACTAACTCAAAATTATTATTCATGATTTATTAATAAATAAGCTTTCAAAACATCAATACGTTGAAATGACTTTTTTTGCATGGGCTGTTCACATCCTCCAAGAGCCTAATTCTGGTCCTTGATTACCTCTATGAGGCCCCCAAGTGACCATATATAATAAAAATTTGCAAATGGACTTGTACTGCATCTGATGCCGGGTTCATTTTCTTATTCTATTCAAGTCTGATTCAACTAACCTAAATTTAATTTTTGTGCTATAATGCAGGTCACCACAATTGATTGAAAGTTTTGAATCCCTAGATAAATAAGGTTTGTCCTTCTCTCTGTCGAAATTTATTCAATTTATTTCTCTTTATTTTTTATCACTGCAGCTACATGTCTTTATAAATTAATAGAGGAACACATCTGACAGGCATCAAAATCTGAATTTGGTCCAGCAGAGTTACTAATAAGGATATTTAAGTGTCTTAGCTCTTGAAAAACTGACCTAACCATGGTCTTAATTTCCACCCCACTAGGTTTCACTGAGATTTGAAACCTTCATAATTGACAATGCAACTCTGCTTGAATCATTCACACTGTAATATTATGCTACATCAAGTGTACGTTTAGAATGAGCTGTTATGACGAACCTTTACACGTCAGTGTACTAGTTTTCTTTCATGCCTCTTAGTTTGTTGACTAGTGTGCAATATGCATTTTTTTATCTGTATATTAAATCAATTATCTCTGTAAATGGAATTGGTATTAGTAAGGGTTAGAATTCTGAACGCGTGCATGCTCATTTGCATACAGATCATAAAATAAGGAGCTTAAATATTGAATCTTTTTCATGGTATGCAATACTAGTAAACAAAAGCGACAACCAAATATTCATATATGAAAAATAACGATGTTCAACCTTGAAAATGCAACCCCTTCAAATTAAAATAAGTTTCTGATTGGAGGTGATGGCCATTGTCACTGTCTTTGGTTTTGTTGGGGACCATTTCTCACCAACTACCATACATGAACACTTAAAAAAAAAAATGCTGTGTAGGAATCTTTAACCTTTATCGTGTTAGATTTTGGTTGAAGTACGTTTGTGGAATAAATATATAATGTTTTACAAGTCATAATTCACTCTCTTCTTACATGACAACAGCAGTTTCTTTTTCTGTAAGGGAAAAACCATTGATCATTGGTTTTAGTTTTGTTCATCAGTCTTCAAGTATTTTTCAATAATTGTGGCTTGCTGTTGTCATGCTCAATTATTTATGAGTGCTTTTAAAAAACAATTAATAGTGAACATCACTTTAGCTATTGATTGCATCCTCAAGATTCCATTGTTAAGATTCCGTTGAAATCAATGATACCAAATTAATATATATTTATACTTACAGAATAAACTTGAGAAAATTAAAATACCAGAATTAGGATATTCACTAACTCACTCATTCCCTAGTTTTTTTTATTGGATTAGTTTATTTATAAATTTCAATAACATTTTAATTTATCAAATTTATGAATTTTGTGGACGTTTTCAATAATGATTTTTCCTATTTTGGCTAATAAAATTTTATTTTTACTTTGGTAATTGATATTTCATTTATTCTTTATGAGAATGTCAATAATTGAGCAGACCTAATATATGTATTTTTTTTCTTTTGGTTCTCAATAAATTTTGTATTATATTTTTTGTCCTCAATAAAAAAATTTCAATATAGTTCTTTATAAAAATTCATTTTTTGTTTTGGTATCTGTCCTTTATTAACATTTTTAAGTAGTGAGTTATTCACTGGTGACCATGTTAGTGTTTAAATAAGATGATAGGCGTGTTTTTTTTAAGTTATTTTCTTTAAGGAAAAAATAATCAATATAATAGAAACAATATATTTTCTCTTTAGTCAAAATTTTCATTTCATATTTCTTTCAGTTTTTCTTAATCAACAGTGAAACTCAAAGAAAACAAATATATATATATATATATATATATATATTATTCTACTAAGTTATTGACATGACCATATAATGTGTCAATAAAAGAAAAGAATAAAAAAATTGTGAATGACCAAAATAAATAAAAGATTTATTAAGGACAACAAACAACTGAAAAAATGAATACACGTCACTTAACCCAACCGAATGCACAGGTTTGTTTTTTTAAAACTTCTTTTGTTAGGGAAAAAAATAATTAAATAATAGAAACAATATATTTTTTCTTTAATTAAGATTTCCATCTCTTATTTCTTTTTCTTTTATTTTTTCTTAATGAAAAAAGCTCAAAAAGTTTGAAGATCAATAGGTATGACAAATTTTAAATGACATTACATTTATTAAACTATTTTCTTCAAATAAAATAATTTTTAAAAATCTATGTATTAACAAGAGCATAAAATGAGTCAATAAATGACAATAAGAAAAAAATAAATAAAAGTTTTATGAATGACCAAAACAAAAAATAAATTAAGGACCACAAAAGGAAAAAGAAAATGAACGCGTCACTTCACCCCACCAATATTTAATCACACTTGATATCAGTAAATGGTACGGCTAAAATAGAAACAAATTTTTTATCAAGAACCAATGAGAAAAAAACTATAAAAACCATGGTCAAATATATAAAATATAATAATTATTTAAGTCGTATTTATATCAGTGATGTTTGTCATGCTTGGCAAAATATTAAGAGATTATTTCTGATATTTAAGTCAGAATTTCACTTTAACAGTTAAAAGCCTCTCTGCATAATCCTTCCTCTGTCCTCATTCTGCAGTGTTCACATGCGATATGTTCACGATCTTATCAGAGACAAACTCCAAGGAAATGCTAAGCTCGAGGTCCAAACAGGTGCCTAGGCCTTACCACCATGTTCATCTGTTAAATATATAAAACAATTTTGACAGAAACTGCTTTTGCAAGGTACTATAAATTAATCACAGATTACAGCATACACCACTTCTCTCAAAAGGAATCACTGAATCACGCTTTAACCAATATAAAAGAAAAATAAAGGTTGACAAAAGATACCAACATGCATAAAAATCCTATATAACAAGTAATCAGCCAACAACTCATACTTGTAAAATAAGGGTGTTGAAATCATAGTAATACATTTCAAGAACACTTGTTTATTCCTCTGCATAAAATAAGGTTAATTATCAGATCCTTGAGATCACCTCGTACAGCTATATCAGTACTTAGCACATGGAATCAGAAGTCCTAAATCTTAGGGTTAATTTCTTAAGACAAATCCCTTAGGAGTAAAAATTACTCCATATTAGAATTTTGCAGCTTAGAAACTTAGTTGCAATAACTAACTAAACACTGAACAATAAAGACAAAATTTTGACATAAATATTTCAGCATGGATTTTTTAACATTTCACATCTTACTAAACTAAATAATAGACAGATCCTCGTAATCATCATCACCTCTTTTTAGTCTAATCACACATCCCATTGGCATTTAACAAACAAAAGAACAAAGGGAAAGAAAAAAACATTCAAATTTTTCCTTTTTCTCTTTGCAAAATCCAAAAGCAGAACATAACATGCAGTAGTACTAATAACAGTGATGAAAATCAAAAGGGCAGCTTGAGAGAAGAAAATTGCATTGATAATTTGATACACGAAACATGATCTGAACATGCAAAACAGTAACCTAATTAACCAGAAGGTACACAACAACACAAGATGAAAAAAACCCTTCCTAATTATTATTTTTTGTGTGTGTTTGGAGAGAGAATGAAAATTGTTCTAATCTGAGGAAAGGAAAATGCGAATATGATCCAAAAAGGTCAAATTTTGAGGCCTATCTTTGCGCTTCACATAACCAATCGTCTCTTTCGGCGTATAACATCTCAACCCTCTTTTCCCGTTCTTCTTCCACAGCTCCATCGCGTAGCTACCGTGCGCATAATACGCCTCTGCGCAAGTTAGCTCCGTCACAGTCTCCTCCTCCGCCTCCTCCCCCTCCTCGCCCTCGCCGGCCGGAATCACCTTTATCGGGAGACGCTCGTAGTGGGCGCGTGTGGTCCCCTCCAGTTCGTCCATGCGAGCGAGGCCGCCGGTGGAGACAGAGTAGAGCTCCCCGTGGACCCAACAACCCGACCCGGGAATGTTGAGGAGGAAAGGGACCCGATAGGGCCCACACACAAGAGGGTATTTTCCGGCGGTGCGGTAGGTTCCGACGAAGGAAGCGTCGCCGGTGCGGATGAGGTCTTGGAGAAGGGGGTGGTTGGAAAATCCTCTCTTGAGGGTTCCGTAAGTGAATATTAATGTTCCCTCTCCGCCGTCGCCGTTAACGGTAACCGCTCTTTCTCTTTGTGCCACCATTTTTTGAGGAAATGGAATTGAGTCTGAGAGAGGAACAGAAGATTGAATGGTAACCACGAAAGATTCACAACTACCCTTTATAGGCCCATCTACGTCTTTTATTTATTTTTTTATTATTTCTTTTTTCTTTTTCTACTCTTTTTTAATTTACCTTTTTTGTTAATGTTGTGTGTCTTTAAATTCTATAAAGATCACATAAACCAAACCAAACTTATTATAACTTAATCTATAATCTTGATAGTCAGATCATCTGGGCAGACTTTGACACGTGTAACTTCATAAATTGTAAAAAAAAAATAAAAAATAAAAAATTATCAAAATAAGTAATTATAGCAACTTGTTTAATAATAAATGCAGAGTTTTAATATTACTTAACAGTGTTCTGTATTTTAGAACCTAATAATAAAGTCCTTTTTATCAATCTTTTTAAAAAGTTAATGTTTCTTTTACGGGGTGAGTGATTCCTTTTTCATATTTATAGTTTTGGTGATGATTATATTTATTGTATTATGTTTTTTTTATAGTAAATTGTGCTCACTTCTCCTTATTTATGATTTAAAACTATATAAATAGTATAAAGTTGCTTAAAATAAATGTGAAATATGAATATTGTAGATTTTGAATTTCTTTTTTATTGTTTTAATTGTCGTTGCTTTAAACACAAATAATAACAATTTTAAATTTGTTGATTTTGAAGATAATTTCTTATAATAATGTGTTGGTATATAAAGTTTTGAAAAATCACTTGGAATAACTTATCATGAAATGTGAGAAGGGTGCATCTTACTTTATTCTTTCTTCTAAATTTAAAAAGAAGTACAAGTTGATTTTTAGGTATTTGTTCCATCCGATAAAGAAATAGTGTTTTAGTAATTCAAATAATGTTTAGACTTTTAATAAACCTGAAATACTAAAAAATAATGTTTTCAATACTGTTAAAAAATCTGTTAGAAAAAAATACTTAATTTATTTAAATCTCTAATATTTCAGCTCTCGCTATCCCCGATAAATAATATAATTTATTCCTATAAATAAACAAACCAAGATTACTTAATTTAGAAAACGAAATATAAATTAAATATCAACTTAATAATTTACTTATAAATATGAATAAAGTTACAATCAATTAAATTATAGATTATTATATTTAAAAACAAATTAATCAAATGTAGATGTGTAAATTACAAATGTATCTATATAAATAAGTTCAATTTTATATTTAAATATTAAAGAAAAAAAAAGAAAAACCCAGATTTAGAATTCGGTTCACCGTATTTAGCCCTTATTTTTTCCAAAACAGGTTTATTTGGATAAAAGTGATTGCAAAACGAAGGGCTTTTTCGAACTTCTTTTTGCAAAATAGGTTCTGTTTGGGAAAAGAAGTATTAATTAATGGGTATAAGCTAGAGACCATGCACTAACGGAACTGAAAGTGGTGAGGTGCATGAACCGAGAAGAAGGAATCACATGGATAGCCATTTGGAATGTGATAATGTGATACAAAACGTGGCAATGGTGAGAATCGCTTTTGCGTTTCAAGAATCAGAAAGAGTGAAAAAAGCAGGCACTGCTTTTGAAGCTGCAAAAGGTGTTCGTGGTCAAATTTTCTTTGTGCTTTATTTTGGTGATTTGCTTTTGCTTTGGGTACACAAACCGTACACAAATGTCCAAAACATAAGAACAGAAAACGATGATTAAGAGAAAAGTGGAAAACCCAATTACACAGCTACCGTACACGTGTGATTCATTGTGGGACCATCCGTACCTGTACTTAGCACATGTACCCTATCTGCCAAAAAGCACGTCTCCCTAGGATGCTTTTTTTGGTATATTTTTTATTTTAGAAATCTTTGTGACGAAAAACTTATTCAGATAAAATCGATTGCACTCCATTCTCTTTACTTGATTGATTAAATTATCTAATTATTATTATTATTAGCTTCAGTTTTGGTCTTGTCGTTATTACTTTTAAGAGACGACTCTTCATTGTTGTTGAAATTTTTAAAGTATGGTGCGGTGTTCTTTGCTTTTTCGGTCATCAGATATGAGACAAAATAATATTTATGAAAGGTTTTCCAATATTTGAGTTGGTATATAATATTCAAAATCTCAGGTGTATCATATTATTTGTAAAGAAGATTCAACTACTGCTCGTATCAATCCAATTTATCACAATTTTAAATTGATTCTGAGGGTGTAAATTAGTTTACGACGAGTGAATGGTGTTAATTATAGTTAAATCTCAATTACAATTTTAAATATAATATGTATTTTCTTAAATGTCTTAATAGGTATATGTTATTTTGTATCTGATATATCTCTGAAATCTTTATTTTATGTCTCTATTTTTAAATCAATTAAGTTACAAATAATGGGTAAACAGTGAGTGAAACAATGCCCTGCATTGTGATGAAAATAAAGTGATTCAATATAGCAAAAATTTAATGGAAATGAAAAGATTAAGTGAATTATCTGGAAAAAAACATTGACAGAGATTAAGCTAACTTTTAATTAGAATTTCTAAGCTAAACCTATAAGATAAACTAAAAAAATTAAAGCTCAAGAATATGTGTTAGAAAATTTGAAAAGCATAACACTAATTTAAATTAATTTTAAATTTTATACTACTATGCATTATGCACTCTCACTTTAGTTTATAGAATAAACTCTCTAATTCTAACTTTTATAATAAATTTCTCAATCCTAGTTTATATATCAAGACTTTCACAAGACGATGACAAATGATATAAGGAAAAAGTTTTTCACATATTTTAGCTTGGATTGCCAATTTATTTATGGGTTTCAAATTTCAACATCTTATACTACATTTTCCATAATACAAGACACAAATATATTATATTTTATCTAAATACAATATCCAAAATATTTTAAATTATTATAAATAATTTATACACTTTAGAAGATTTATCTTTAATGTTCCATTATTTCTAAAGTAATATCTTAAAGGTTTCATTAGACCCCGAGAAGACTTAAATAAACTCATATGAACCAGTTTTCTAAAAGTTCTCAATTCACCCTCTAACTTTTTATCTCTTTTATTCTTTCACTAATGTAACTGAAATGTATTCCATCATCAATCATATTAACACTTATTATTATAAATTTAATCGTAATAAATATTTTTTTGTATCTAAGTCTTAAAACAATTTAAGAATATATTACAACTATTCTTAAATCATCAATTTTGGAATATTATTTTGGACCATTCCATAAGAAATTGTAAATAAAAAAATTGTAAAGCTGTACAACATTTCTCTCTATATTTCTCCTTTATAATTTTATTTCTTTATTTAAGCTTACACACACTAAACCTCAGAAGATCTGTCTCACAATATTGCTATTATTAATTACTCACGTTATAAAAGGAAATGCTCACTAACCCAACGGAATGGGGGAAAAACATTAAAAATGATATAGAATTTTGGACTCAAATTTTACTTTCCCAGCCCAAAACCATTATTGGCCCAGCCCAGTAGAATACCCACTCAATGATACCCTTCTTCCTTACACGTTCTCGTCACTGCACAGTTTTTTCCATCACGCTACATGAAATCATATTTGATTTTCTACACGAGTTCTGCTCAAATCAACAACCAGAGTACAAGGATTTCAATTGATGTAATTCAAACAGTAATCCTTCATTTCTTTACTAATTCAAACAGATTGGCATGTGAACATTCATTATATATATACATATTAAAAAGAAACTTAATTATACGAATATTTTAATTTTTTAATTGATTAACTAATATCTTTATTAAGATAAATGAAGAGAATTATCGTTTTTTATATTTTAATTTAAATTATAATATCATTACATATTTATTTTATTAAATAATCATTTAAATTAGTTATTCATCTTAATTGAAAAAAAAAACTAGCTCACAAATTAGTGGTAAAAATATGAATTCATCTGCAACACATTTAGTGTATAACAATTAATCATATTCCATACATTATTATCATTATTATTATTTGTCTATCTTCTTTTAGTTACACCATTTATTATATCTTATATTATAAAGAAAAAAAATTGGAGTAAACACATCTAAAAAAAAGTTTTCATAAATCAACAAAATAAAAATTTTATACAATAATTTTTTTGTATGCGTCTCTTTCCTCGCTTCACTTATTGTAACCCATACGTTCATTCGTCTTCCTTGTATTTAGTTTGGTTGGATGAGATAAAATTGAAGAAGAAAAAAAAAAACATATATTTAAAAAAAAAATCTATTAGTTTGGTTGATTGAAAAACCTTTGAAAAATTAGTTAAAAAGGTAAAAAGAAATTCCCTGTAAGAAAAGAATAAAATGAGCATTTTCGGAGACCCGACCCGCAGAAGTCAAACCGTACCCGCAGACACGGGTAACAGTGTTCTCCTTCTCTTGTCTTAAGTCCTAAAACCCTACAACGAGTTACTTCAACAACAACTCGCCACTCAGCTGAAGGAATCTTCTAGAACCATTGTCTGCAAGGTCTGCAACACGCATCGTATTCTTTCCTCAACTTCCATTTTCTCTCTGTTTTCTTTGTAATTCAAAGTTTTCATTTCATTGCTATTTGCATCAAGTTTAGGGTTTTTCAGGCTTTTTTTTGCTAGTTGAAGGACCCAACGTTTGGGTCACAGATTCATTCTAGTTTCTCACACCTAATAACTGATTGGGATTTAATGTTCTTATTTTTTTAGCTGCGTTGATCCAATCGCTATCTTATTGTTGTGCAAATTTTTCATGCTAGCTAAATCTGCATTACTTAGTAACTCTTTTATGCTTGACGGAACTGTATAAATGGCTCGCAGATGAATTTCAAGAACGTGAATGTCCCTAAGGTTCCTGGCGGCGGAATCGCTGCTTTGCTTAAAGCTAGCATCATCGGTGGGATTGCTGTGTATGGGGCTGCAAACAGCTTGTACAATGTTGAGGGAGGTCATCGAGCCATTGTGTTCAATCGCCTTGTTGGTGTTAAAGATAAGGTTGTTGCATAATTGCATTGTCCATGGCTGTTTAATGAAGAGTTTTTGTGATGCAACTTCATCTTTAGTTGATGTCTGTACTCTAATGAAAGTCTTCTGTTCAAAGTTTCAACATTGGAAATGAACCTAGCAGCTCTTGCTTGTCTTTGCTGGGCATTTGTAATGGCCTCACCTCTAGGGTCGTGTGAATTCAAAGAAAAAGCAGTACCCTAGATTGATCTAGCTAAATATTTATGTTAAGATTCTATTAATGTTTTTCTTCATGGATGTAAGTATTTTGCTAAGTTGGTTCTCTGGCTTTATGTTTTCATAGATTTAAGTTGACCTGCTTCTATGAAGACTTTTTATCTTTTGCAAACAAGATAATATTTCTCTGAAGTAAGGCATAAACTTTCGTTGAAAACCTGTGATTGTATCGTATTGTTGTGTTTAGGTTTTCTTGTCATCAAATGACACTTTTATTGTATAAAGGGTTTTAGGCTTATGGTTGACTAATAATCTTACTGTCGAGCACGTACAGTGTCTATAACTGTGTACTCTTAGGTTTTTATATTTAGACTGATAAACACTTAGTGTGTGTTTCTTATATCTTATTTTGAAGAAACTATCATTTAATCGTTGTCTTTGTTGGAAAGTATTTTAAACCTTAAATTAAACCTAAATAATCACTTCGCAAACACACATTTAAACCTTTATTGAACAGTAATTTTATTGCAATTAAGATATCAATATAGTATGTCTCTTGAGTGCAGGTCTATCCTGAAGGGACACATGTTATGATTCCTTGGTTTGAGAGGCCTGTGATCTATGACGTTCGTGCACGACCTCATTTAGTAGAGAGTACTTCAGGGAGTCGCGATCTCCAAATGGTAAATCTTTCTGTCTGTCCTGTTTCTTTTCTTATTCTTGTTGATATAATATTCCAGTATGCTTGATTGTGGCTACAAGGGGTCAAATAGGTTTTTTATTGTCCTTTTTGTATTCATTTTTTGATAGCAAAATATTTTTTGCTGAGGTTGGATGATCTTCCCTCACATTGCAGCTCTTGTACTGGTGCTCATTTACAGTAAACATAGTGCTATGTTCTGATTATATGAAAATCATTCCTCCATCCTTGAGTTGTTGACTGTCGGCATTAAGAGTTTGTCTTGTGTTATTCACTGGTATCAGATACCTTATCATTTCCTCATTTTCTTAATTCATGTTTGAAACATTAGCTCTGAGGTTTTTCGTGCATTTCATTTCACCTACTTCCTCCTTGCATGTTTTTCACTTTGCTTAGTTCCATTATATTTGAATTATTTCAACTCTATGACCATGATATTCTGGTTTATGATAGAAGAATTAATTCTGATTCTAGTTTATGATAGAAGGATCATGTAAATATATGGTCAGTGTTTGCTCTATTGGCATATGTACAATTAATTCACTTATTCTATATCCTTGTACTTTTTTGTCACGGCATACTTCATACCACTTTGTATTTGGATCTTGTTTGTGGTAGGTGAAAATTGGACTTAGAGTCCTTACCCGCCCTGTTCCAGACCAACTACCAACAATTTATCGAACCCTCGGCGAGAATTATAATGAAAGGGTGCTTCCTTCTATTATACATGAAACTCTCAAAGCTGTAGTTGCACAGTATAATGCCAGTCAGCTCATCACTCAGAGAGAGGTAAATATGTTCATAGATTCTCTCATTTCTTATTTACAACTAATTGAACGCATGCTCTGTACTTCCCAGTTGGAGTTTGTATTGTATTCTTAGGAATCTGGTAAATTCAGTTTTTGAATTAGTATGAAAATGAAATGTTAACCTTATAGGTGGGACTGATTGTTTCTAGAACATACTATTTTACAGACTGTTAGTCGAGAAATAAGGAAGATATTGACTGACAGGGCCTCCCATTTTAACATTGCTTTGGATGATGTGTCAATCACAAGTTTGTCATTTGGGAAGGAATTCACAGCTGCCATTGAAGCCAAGCAGGTTGCTGCTCAAGAAGCTGAGAGAGCTAAATTTGTTGTTGAAAAAGCTGAACAAGACAAAAGAAGTGCTGTTATTAGAGCTCAGGTAAAATTAGGTGTTCCATTTTTACATTTAAGATGATTCTTGATATTTCTACCAGTGGCTTCCATATTTTTATCGTTTCTGAATTTCTACCAAACCACAGAAATTAAAAGGAGAATTGATATTGTGAATGTTACTTGTAACTAGTTTTGAACTTCAACACTAAGAAATATTAATAATTTTTTTTCTACTACCTTCCCCTTCCCCTAGTTTCCTCTTCATCTTCAATGGCCCTATATGTTGAAACTGGTAATGAATGTATGATATTAAATCTCCCTCCCAGAAGTAATTCCTTTGAATATGATGCCGTACTACTTTTCTCCGACAAATGAATACAGACGGCTGCATTTACAACTCTATTGTTTATGTATATAAGCTATTCCTTCCCTTCTTTTTGACAAACAGGGTGAAGCCAAGAGTGCCCAGTTAATCGGTCAGGCTATAGCCAACAATCCTGCATTTATCACCTTAAGGAAAATTGAAGCTGCAAGGGAAATTGCTCAAACGATCTCACATTCTGCCAACAAGGTTTACTTGAATTCAGATGATCTCTTACTGAATCTCCAGGAGTTAAATTTGGAGCCCAGTGGGAAGAGATAGTTGTGAGGCTGAATTCACTTAATTACTTCAACCCCTTTTTCCTTGTATCATTATTAATTTTCACCTGCACTTGCGTTTTATCAACTGTTCAAATATGAGATTGTGTCACAAACTGAAATGTTGACAGCATGCGAGATAAAGGAGGTTCAATCAGTTTTTATCCGTTTTCAGTGATTCTGATATTGAATAGTCTATCTTTGGCGATGTCAAGGATTTGATATTGATTCTGTTGTAGCTCAGTGAGTCAGTTTTTATGTTCCACTATTTACTTGATTTATGGACTCTTCCGCCGTTAATACTTGCTGTAATTGTGGAGCAATAGACCCTCTTGAAATAAAATTATTTTAAATTTTGGTAAAAATGCGACTTATGTGGTTACTTGTGGAACACATGATGTGAAGGAACCAAAACAATCCAAGGAAAGGAATTTATTAAGTTTTTATGCCTTTTTATGAGTATGCAGTGTAAAATTATGTCGACTGTTTGACTACGTAATGACGAGAATATAATTATGATAATTAATTTGTCATGTATTTAGTTAATGATACCATTATATTATCTTAAAATTTGTACTTGAACGATAACATTGTATAACTGCATCGAAGTGCATGAATTATGAATTTGAGTATTTTATTCTTTTTCAATTAGAGTTCATAGGTTTACACATATATCTTGTTTTTAAGTTAATGTGGTTTTATTTCAGTTCATAGAGAATTTTCTGTTATTTATTTTTCTATAATTTGAAACTGCTCATTTAGAAAAATAAAACAAGTAATATTCTGTTTATCTTGAATTCTTTAAACTTTTAAAGTTTTGAAATTATTATTTTCGGGTTCTAATATTTATTTTAAGGTAGATAAATTATTAGCATATGTAATGTAACATCTTTATTTTATTATTTTTACTTTTTAAAGTGAATATTATTTATCTATTTTAAAATTCATGTTATAAATAAAAATAGTGACTTCAATACTTCCCTTCAAGGGTGATAACTTAATAGGCATGTGTTTTATTCGGAACATCCACCTCATAAAATGACATTACAATAATTTTTTCAACTCATTAAATGAAATTCACTTATACCTTTCTGGTTAGAGAATAAGAATCACCTATTTAATAGATATCATATGAATTGTATCCATCAACAGAAGTATTGTCGTAAAGAATCTCTAATTAACATTTGTTAACACGATATTGCTTTGGATTTAAAAACAATAAATGCATTTTGTCCTATATATTTCAAAATATATTCAAAACTAGGAAAATAATATTTGAAAAGAAAAGTGACCAAAACTAAAATTCAATATATATCCTTAATACTCGATATATTATTTTAAATTAGAAATATATGCAGCAAATACTCTGACTAATTTAAAATACGCTTGACTTAATTACATTTTTACTAAATATATAATTTCGGTCTTCTAAAATCTATCTATTCAAATTTAGTCTCTAATTCCTTTAATTAACTGTTATAAATAGCTCTTCTAAGAATTTCTAAATTCCTCAATTTTCTAGTCTTTTAAGATAAATTAAATGATTTTAATTATTAACTCAAAGATTATCAACAAAATATTATCTCAGACATTTCTTTCTTCTCTCCAAGGGAAACCTATACAATGTTGAAGTTTTTGCTTTTGTCCTTTACTTGAATCAAGAAAGAGAAAAATATAATCTTGTACATGGTTCCTCCCTAAAAATCTCAGGCAAAAGTTTGAGGTTGTGGTGTTCATTGTTGATGCAGAGTTGTTGAATTGAATCCTATTGGAATTGGAATAGCTTCCTTCGAAATTGAAAGTAGAAAAAATCTGTGAAGTGGTGAAGGGATGATGGAGATGTTCTTCTGTAACAATCACCTTCTTCAACCTTCTCAAAACCCTTCCAATCTGCTCCTTCTTTCTGGTCCTCCTTCTTCGTTCGTTCTCTCTCTCTCTCTCTCTCTAATCTCTTATTGAAACTCTTACCAATGAATGAATGTGACGTTAAATAATGTTCAGCGGGAAAACTTCTCTGCTTTTTCAATTTGCATTCAATGTGGCACTTCACTCCCATAACGTCATCTTCATTTCCAACCGCCAAAGATTGGATTCCAAACCCCCTTTTCTTTCTCAGGTCACATATCTCTATTCTCTTCTCTCTCACATTTTTTTTCCCTTTATAGTTCTCATAACTTCCTCTTTTCTGAATTTCAGGGAATTGATCCATCTTCCGATGTCTTCCACCGTATACAAATGAAGTATATCTCCTAATTCTGCTTTTCTAACTAATGCCTAATTTCGTTTCTAAATTTTGTTGACTGTTTGTTCGAGGTACGTGAATGATGATGAAGACCTCAGAAAGTACTTTGCTGCCTTCCATCTGTATGATACATTGCCTGCAGCAGTTCTTATTGATGATTTTGGTGATTTCTTTGACGACAAGTAATTTTTTCCCCCAATTTATGCCTTGTAGAGCTTACCCTTTTGATGCCTTATATTGATTTTGGTTTCCGTTCAATCTTAAAAGGATCTGCCAACAACGTTATTGTAATCCCCGCGGACGAGACATGGCCATGGTCAAGACTCTAGCCTTATGCCACAATGCAATTGCTTTTGCAAAGTAAGTGTCCATTGCAACAAATTGAATGAATATTACTAACTCAACTCACTATCAGCTTGTTTAACTTGTATAAATCACATAATATGATGATAATGATTTGTTTAACTAGTATAAATGATGATGATAGTGATGATGATAATGAATAGGGTTTCTTTCTAAATTCTGTGGCAGACAAAAAGGGTCTTGCAAGGTTCTGTTGTCAGATACTCATACTCACCAGAGAGACTCCCCAAGGCTTCACTTCATCTATAAGAAATGGATACAAACCACTTTTACTATTCAAGGTTAGCCTTGCTGCCTAGCATACCAGGCCTTATAAAACAATTAATTGTTTCATGTGTTTTTTCTTGTCATTGAATTGCAGAAGGGGATGTATCTGGGTCATTTATTCTGAAAGATAGGAGTCATTCAGCAACTGATCACAACACAGCTATGATCAAAGTTGCAAAGTACTCAATAGCTCTTCAATATCTGGTTTTTGAAGGAATTGTTGAAGAGCAAGTATAATAGATGGTTACCTTTCCCCCACTTGAAACCGATTGATACATGTAACTGTGTTGTATGTTCTCCAGGAACATTTAACAATTATACACAGCAATAAACTGAACTTCGGAGCCTGCATCCCATCATCATTGTCAAATCTTGGTTTCTGTGACATTGGTTGATTATGAAGAGCAGAAAAGCCTGGCCAGGTATTCCTGCTGCAAGTGTCTACTATTTGGATACATTAGACAAAAATTATTTGTGGACACTAAAATCTATTTGATATCCTGAAAGAAGGAATATTAGAATGAGAAGTGTAGGAATATTAGGTGATATGTTGTATGTGACAGGGAAAAAAAGAAGAAAAATTAAATTCCTTAGAGGAAGAAAATTTTACGCAAGAAAGAAAACTTCTATTTTAATTTCAATATATTAATATATAAAAATTATCTTATTATAAATTATCACATGCAATCATATCTTAATTTTTTCAATATTTGTTTTAAGAGTCAGATTTCAAATTACTTTTAATTCTTTATTCAAAATATAAAAATTCCATAAAGGTCTAAATATATGACTTTGACAATACAAAGAAAATAAAGTATAGTAACTAAATTAAATTATGTTTGATAACTTCTTTAATCATTCCGGGTATAAAATAATAAAGCAAACTTCATATACTGATCTGAATAGGTTAAACACTAATGTTATGTTTGGATAAATGAATAAAACAGTTAGCTAGTAGCTCCTTGTAATAATTAATTAAAGATAACAGTTAAGTTAACTCAATCCAAAATATAATCAAAAGGAAAAAAAAAATTAAACAGAATTAATCACAATCAAATAATTATCTCTAGTTTCTCTTTAATTTACACTTACAAACTATCTTACCACGCTCTTGTTAATCTTACTCTTTATTCTTTTTGGATATTATGAAAAATTTAAATGTAAAATTAAAAGTTTTATATTAAATACTTATAATAAAATAAATAATATATAAAAAAAACTTACAAATTTAATGTGATAAAATTTGGAATTGAAATTAACACCATATTTCTTATATGAAGTGACATGTTACTTGAGATTAATTTTCTCAATTTTTTTAGGAGATACTCTTGAATTTTATTCATTTACACTTTTATGAAAAAGTAAATCAAGTAATGTTTTCTCATGTAAAAATATTTGATGTAGCATTAGCTAATAAGGCACAGCCAAGTAGTCTTAATGGAAAGTGATTGTTGACACCAATGAAAGGAATAAATGGTATTTCATACTTATCTGTGACATATGTTAGTATAAAATAAAATCACATCTCAAACTCTTGTTCATCTTTGCTGCCTTTTGCATCCACCAAAAATACATTTGTAAAACTATCTTTATCTTCCAAATCAATGGGAATAAAATAAAATTGAACTTTCTTATCGCAACACAATGAAACAATACAAAATTGAATTTGCATCCCTTCATTCAAAAGACAAACCACGAATCTTATCTAAGTGATTTCTTATGTCTTTCTTCAAAAAAATCAAATGTTTTCATATCCTTTTAACTATATAAAAATGAATTGATTCATCACGTAAAATAAACACTACTAAATATTAAATATTCTGTTAAAAAAAAAGTTGCATGTGGACATGACTGGGTTGATTAAGTTTGGCAAAATTGTTCTGTGCTTGACACCTAGAAGAATGAGGTTGCTATTCCTGGAGATGGAAGATGAGTCATCTATTTGAAGAAAATAAATATTATATTTGTATTATAATAATTATTTCTGTGAAAATAGTCACTATTGAATATTGTTATCGTGTCAGAAAAATTATGACTATTGTTGTTTTTTTACCATCAGTTATGATCACAGTCACCATCATTATGGTTATTCATCAAACACCTATATAACAAATGGCCATGACGATGGATCAGCACGTGTTGGATACTTGTTATGTAGGTCTGATGCAAACTAACATAAACATTTTCAAATCAGAAAAGTTACTAAAATTAACAAAAATACACATTTTTCACTTCAAATAGAAAGATTGTTAAAACAAAACTAAATTTGATCTAGATTTTTTTCTTCTTCTGAAAAATAATTTTGTGAATACTCATGTTTTTCTATCTAATACAAGTTAGATATTATAGCAATGGGACAAAACGATATGGATTTTATTTAACCAAAAAATTATTTTTTAGGATTTTTATATTTGTACTGGATTATCAGAATAAAGGGAAATGTTTAATTCAAGCATAAAATTTAAAATTCAAATTATATGGATTCAGCTTTGCTCAATTATTGAGAAAAAAAAAAACTATTTGGAAGAAATTTTAAAGCAAGAACGTTTCCCTGATATATATAGGTTTACAATTCGGAGTCTGATACGGTGAAAAATATTAAATTATAATTTTAAATTATATTGTATAAATGCTTACTTGAATACATATTACATTATTTTGCTATCCAATCTACCAATTTACACTAATTAATTATTTACTAATCCACTAGTTTTTACATGTTTAATAATTATTTAGAAGTTGTTTGTTATCCAAAATATTACTAGTAAAATTAATTTGATGTCGTGTTTATGTTGGACAAAAAGAGTTGCATACTAAATTTTATTGATATTTTTTCAAAAATAAAAAATAACTTGTTTAAAAATCAATTTTATAAAAATTTATTGTATAATGCTTACTTGAATAAATACTGCATTATTTACTAACCAATCCACTAAAATTAAATATCCAACACAATTTTTCTTAGTGCAAAAGGCCAAAGTCATAAATATTCTTGTATTTATTTGAAAGTCAACTTTATTAAATATTATATTAAATAATGCATTTTTGTACACCTTATAATTATTTAATGATAAGATAAAGATATAGTAATTATTATCTAATTTTATTTATAGAGATGATGAAAAAAAATTCCCCCTCCCCCCCTTTAACAAATAAGGTTTTTTTAGTAAATCTTTCACACTATTATATTACTACACTTCTGGAAAGTAAGTAATACTCTTGATTCTGTAATTGAAAAATAGTATAAAAAATAGATAATTATTTAAAAATAAAAACAAAATACTTAACAAAGTTAAACTGAGTTGTAACTTAAATTCCACTATACATTATTTATTAATATGATTATAATGGTTAAAGATAATTTTTAATTTAAATGAAAAATATTTAATTTCGGATCAACACATTTAAGTTATATCACTGTAATGTAATCATAATACATTAAAAAAATAAAGTTCTGAGGTCCAAAATTAAAACACAAATATTCATTATACACAACACGTTCTCGTCACGGAATCAATTAAATGAAATTGAGATAAGATATGGTTGAAAGATAGTGACAGTAAATTAAAAATAGATCATGATTGAAATATAAACTTCAATACCAATAAAGTATGACATTCTTACACAGTACAAGTCCATTAAAAATTATCAGATGATGTTACCAATTATTTTTTTCTTTTTATATGCAATAATTACACAATCCAAGAACCAGATTTTCTTAATAAAATACTTAAAACACTTTCAAACTCCGAATATTATATGATAATAATTTGAGTAATATGGATATTACGGTATATTTAATTTGTGTGAGGTGTGTAATTTGTAAGCAAAGTATAATTCTGGATATTATATTTAGTTTTAAATATTACTAAATATAAAAATAATTTGATCACAAAAAAAATGAGATATTAGGAAAATTGCGAATAATAAATTTAACGAATAAAACGGAAGGTCCGGTCACCACATGAGGTGGGTTCCTTGAAGAAGACGCAACCTCGTAGGTTTGGGTTCGGAGAGAGATTCGGAGCGAGGTTCGGACTTTGAAGTTGAAGAAGAAGAAGAAAAGAAGAAAGATAATAAGCACTTGGCACTTGCTTAGCTTTACCCTCCATCACCCGCCACTACAAAAGCATAACCCCACTTCCTTGTTTCAACCTTTTCTCTTCTCTTTCTCTCTCTCTCTCAACTCTTGTACTTCCTAACTTGGACAAAGTTCTCTTTGTGTTCTTCTTTATACTCAAATTATCACTTACTTCTATGCTATGATAGGGGAATTCTTGGATCGAATCACCCCACCGTAAGAGAAATCAACACAAACCCAAAGGGGCATCAACAACAATTATATATGGTTAGTTGTAACACCACTCAATCAATGCAAATATGAAATATCCAATCATTTTCTGCTTCTTTGAATCCACCCCTTTGGTGATTTTTTCTTGTTCTGATGTGTTTTTCTTGAATTATCTACCAATTTACAATCTTGCTTGGTTTTTTGCTTCTGGGGCTGTGGGATCAGGGAGGTTTCAATGAAGAACATGGTGCTGTGGGGAGAAAGGAAGAAGAAAACATGTGGCCTTCATGGCTGCGGCCACTTCTCAAGACAAGTTTTTTTGTTCAATGCAAAGTCCACGCAGATTCCCACAAGAATGAATGCAATATGTATTGCTTGGACTGTGTGAATGGAGCCCTTTGCTCTGCATGTCTTGCTTCCCACAAAGAACACAGAACGATCCAGGTACCGGGTTCAACTGAAAAGAAATTGTGTTAAGGGGTTTCATGGCTCGGTTTGATCAAATTATGTTGGGGTTTATAGTCAAAATTCAAGGATTGGGGTGTGTTTAATCTGATTTTGTAGCTTGTTCCTGCATTTTTAGGACTTTGAATCCAATCCCTTTTGATCGGTCCAAAAAATATCTTTTTCTTGTATTGGTTTTATCGGTTACACGTGCCATTCAATGCTGAATTTGAAGACTTCCCAAGTCATTAAATCTTTTTCATGGAAAAATGGTTTACCACTCAATTATATGGTCCCTTGATTCTGTTTAGATAGATAATTGTATTTATTTTATGAATTTCGGTATTTTCTTTCAGCTAGAATAATAATTAACGTGGTTATCATCATCTGATGAAGATTTTTTCTTATTTTCTTCTAAATTTTATTAATTTCCAAAGATAAGGAGGTCTTCATACCATGATGTGATAAGGGTGTCTGAGATTCAGAAATTTCTGGACATAACAGGCGTCCAAACTTACATTATCAACAGTGCCAAGATTGTGTTCTTGAATGAAAGGCCCCAACCAAGGCCTGGAAAAGGGGTCACCAATACCTGCCAAGTCTGTGACCGCAGCCTCCTTGATTCCTTCAGCTTCTGCTCTCTTGGTTGTAAGGTATACATACATATATATACATACATATATATACATACATATATATACATATATATATATATATATATATATATATATATATATATATATATATATATATATATATATATATATATATATATATATATATATATATATATATATATATATATAAACTCAATTAAATATTTGAATTGCATTGATTGAATGAAGTGTGATGAATTGATTTCAAAAAAGTTTAAGAAGTGTTGTGTGTAAAGCAGTGTAAACTTTGTAATTGTAACTACCTCCAACTTTTTTGCTGTATAAAGTAAGTAACATTATAGTTGTACTTTTTTATGCTTGCTTTGAAAAAGTAAGAAAAATGATGATGAGAACAGGTGGATATGAATGAATGATTTTGAATTTTCTTCTCAGATTGTTGGAACCTCCAAAAAGTTCCGGAAGAAGAAAATGTTTGGTGAGACAGAGGGGTCTGATGGTGAAGAATCAGTGAGCGGCATAAGCAATGTAAATGCTAGAAACAAAATCCATAGCTTTACACCTTCAACACCACCACCAACAGTGGCTAATTACAGAACTGCCAAGAGAAGGAAAGGAATTCCACATAGAGCTCCAATGGGTGGAGGGATCATTATAGAATACAATGTTGTATAGTGGTTTTGTGTCCCTCACCAATGATCAATATTTATACCAAAAAGATACAGCAGTTTTCACCACTTCCTTAGTTGGCACCATCACAAAAATATGCTCCATTATTTATGCAGTTGCAATGCCTGTGCCTGTCACTGAGGCCGGTGTTGGAAACTACTGCTATATCTTGTATAGAAAAAAAAAACAATAGAAGAAAAAGTTATGTGTCAAAAAGCAAGTAATAATATAACATAGAGTGGGAGTGCTTTATGTTGGTGTAAGTATGTGATGCTAAATGTACATAGTGGCTTGTAGAAAGGAATTGTATAGCATCAAATTAGACAATAAAAAAATATTATGAACCCATGATGGGTATTAATTATATTCTCTTGGTTTGGTGCATGGCCATGTCCTTGTCCTCTCAAAGTTGAAGAAAGTGTAAGTCTTGTTTGGCAGATGGACGAGTGGCTAAAAAGTGCTTTTGCTTCTCTTTTAGTATGATTTTGGAGCTTGGCTTCTTGTGAAAACAGTATACTGCTGAACTGTATAGCAACAACAAATATGCATTGCTGTGTTTGTTGCTTCACTGCTTCTCATTCTTAATTTTCAGATTTTGTACGATGGTTTTTTTTTCATGTCACTTTCTTTTTAAGATGCTACTAAAACACACCATATTTTACTGTCAGAAGCTCAGGAGTTGAAGAAAGTGTTGTCTTTTTCTGTACATAAATGCTCCATATCACACCAAATGTTGCAACAGTAAATGCTTTTGTTTGGGAAAAATATCTCAGATTGATAAATTCTTCAACAAAGTTACTTTAGGCATGTAAAAATGTGGTTGTTCCCTTTCTGAGACCCTTTGTGATTATGGTTACTTAAAAGAATAAAGAACTAAAATTTACTTGTTAATTTCATGTCAATCTCTTCCCTTTAGATCGATTCACTACTTTGTGATATTCCCTCATCAAAATAGCAAGATGCTGGTATCTAAACTGCTTCGTTATGCATCACATGGTTCATAAAGTGACACGTGGGGAATAGTACAACATTTACGAATTCACCATTGAAGAAAAATCTAGAGATTTTTCTAAAGTGTGGATGAATTTAGAAAGGTAAAATGAGTTTATGTAAAATGTACGCAGGTATTTAAAAGGCTCATCCTATTGTTTCTCTATGAAAATTTTGGTATTTTTCTTATCTCAAGTTATTCTAGTATAAATTTGAATCTGCTCTTAATGTTTTTAAAATTTAATATTTTATCAATAAGTAGCGTGACTTTTCCTCAATGAAATATTTGATGTAGTTTTATTTATATTGTATTTCTTCTTTAAAAAAATATTTAAATATTAAATTTCTTAAATTTAACTGATTTCAAACTTTGTATTAGATTTGGTAAAAACAGAAAAGAAAGTATAGAATACGAAAGAAAAAAAAATTGAATTAACTTAGCTTTAGATGTATCCAAATTGGAATTAGTGTGTTGAAAATCATATTTAAATGCCAGTTTTCGAAACTCTAAATTAATTCTAGTGTTGTACTAACCTCAATACCAGATGATTAATAGTCTAAATAACATCAAAATAACACTTCTGAAGGATTTGTAGTAAACACCAACCACAAATAGTAGGATTTGTAGTCACCACCTTCTTTTTGACAATTTACTTCCAATAATTATAGAAAAACAAATGAGTTGAGCTTATAATTATCAACAAAAACCAAAAAGTAGTTTAGTGACCCCAACTGTTTGGGGTAAATGCAATCAACTTAATAAATTGTTCAACTATTGGAAAGGAACTTTCTGTCATCATCAATTGGATAATCAAACAGTGCTGCCCAATTGGATAAGAGCATTATATCAAATCATTAAATAACTTTATTCTAGATAACAAAATGTTAATGATCAAAACATTGTATTTATTTGAATATAATTGATATCATTGTATACATTTTACATATTTATATTTATATCTTTATATTGCCACTTTAACAAATGCGAGATATATATATATATATATATATATATATATCAGTAAGCATACAATTAATAGCTAATCTTACATTATTATGCACATGTGGACTAGTGTTATAATTTCTAATTTCTTAATAAGTTTTTAATATTGTAATACCACATTTAAGATGCCATGTGATGATTTATCAACACGAATAAATTTAAACATGAAATAAAATAATTCTTCATACTCTATATATTAGTTGTTTTAAAAAATGTAATATATGAAATCAATGTAAAAAAAAAATTTAATTTACTTAACTAACAGGTATTATTGTAAAAAAAACACGGCTATTATTGCTGAGAAAGCAAACATTGCTCAAGTTTGTGTGAGAAGTGGTTATATGCACATGTGTTTTGGTTAAAATATATATTTTTTATATAGTTTTTGTCTACAATGCCCTGGAAAAATATATCTTTTAGATCATTATATGTTTTCCGACGTAAACTTTTCACATACGTTCTCAAATAATGTGTATTAAAAATAAGAGAGAGACTTTATAAAACATATTTCTTATTATATAAAATTATGTTAGGCTTAAATATACATTTTAGTTGCTGTAAAAAAATGAACAACTTTTATTTATCTTTCACATAAGATTTTTTTACTTTAATATTGTAAAATTATAAATAATTGTTTTAACCTATATAGTATGAGAGTTTTGTTATTTTAGTTCTTGTAAAATATTTTTGTATCTTCATCTTTTATTTTATTTTTCAAGTTGTTGTTTTTGTTTTATAACATTGATTTCAAGATAAATAAACGACATTTATTTCATAAATTTTTTCTTTTTAAAATATAACAATAAATTTCGATTTCATTATCAATAAATTTCCTAACAACTAAACAAGTTAATAAATTCATTATATTTAACAATACTTATATTGGTTATATTCAACAAAAAAAATAAATGTTTTAAGTTATAGTTATTATCAAAACATGTCATAACACTTATTTGATCAATTTAAAATTATTTACTAAATTTTAAATTTGATTAACATTAATTAAAATATATCTTGCATCAATCATCTATGCTTTAAAATTAATTAATTTAATACATTTCATTTATTTATTTTAAAAACGAAAAAACTAAACTAAATTAAGAATTGGACTTTCTGAAAACTAAATTCTGATTGTCATCAAACAAAACAGAAGTACAAATTCCGTCATATCTGAATAGCAGAAAAAAATGTACTATTTGGGTAATTATAACTAAAAGGGTGATATTGGGCTATTATTTTTGGGTCAGTGCTATTGAAAAGAGCAAAAAATAAGAAACACTTTCTTTGTGCTTCGGTATTTAATTTAAAATTAATTTCTGCCACGTGCCTCCAATTATTGCACATTCCTTTGTTTTTTCAACCATAAATTTCTTTCTTAATGAATCAAAACAATATTTGCGCCGTACTTATTTGAAAACAAAATAAAATATCAATTATAATCATGTGGATTAGTTCAAGAATATGATGCTCGTGAAAGGAATGGGTTCTATGCTACTTTATCTGTTTTATACAACAATGTTTTTAAGCAAAATTTGTTATTTTAGATTTAATATTTTAAATTTTATAGATTTTCTAACTTTTCAAGCTCAACCTACTTTCATAACTCTAAGTATAATATATTCATAAAATATAAAATATAGACTCTACATATACAAAATTATTTTCCATAACCAGCGTCTTAAACAAGTTTTTATTTTTATAATTTTCTCAAGTTCATGGTTTATGCGGATCGGACATATACACTAGTATTTTTTTTATATCCCTTTACACAATAATAACAATTTATTAAGTTTCAGACTATACTAAACTTATGATATATAGGTAACTGATAATCCATAAATCCTATAAATAGAACTCCTTTAAATTAAAGATTATACAGACTAAATATAAAAAAATTCATATTCAAAATTTTAACAAGAAAAAGATTTAAACCCCTACTTGCAAGGTACAGTTTACACAAATCGTTAATTTTTTTTTTCAAATACGTAACTTTACCACATAATATACCCAAGGTATAGTATAGTATGTGTGGAATATCAAATAAAAACTAAAAAAAAAAAAATTAAAGATACAATTAACTTCCAATTTGTTGATAAATTTTTGGAGTATTTAATTTAATTTTATTAAATTTTTTATGTAAATTAAAAATTCATTTTTTTTGTATTTTTCGATTAAATCTTATTTAATTATTTTATTAACTATGTTATATGAGTATTATTTTATTCTACAATTTTACTTATTTTCACGTTTAAAAGAAAGTAAATTTTCTAATTAATATAAAAATAATATTATAGTTAATATAAAATAACCAGTATCTTTTTTGTTACTCTGATTGAAAATGTGTTAAAAATGAAACTTTGAATATTTAATAAATTTACTTAATAGAAATTTAATTAAAACATTCAAATTTATCAAAAACTTGAAATTTAATCAGGTAAAATTTACTGTAACTTGACATTCAAAAGGATAAAACAGTAATTTGACAAGGATAAAACAGTAATTTGACTATTCTGTAGAGATGCAGGAAGAAACGGTCCGAAAAAAGTTAAGCCCTAAAGTTAATGCGCTGGCCCAAAACTTTAGCTTTTCGGCCCAAGAGATAGGGTTTTCAGTCCAAAAAGAACCGGTTTTTAAGATAGTTAAATTACTTCTTGTACTAAGTAAATTTTTAATCTGTTAATAATATCTTTATTAACTTTTTATTTTTAATTTTTTCTTTTAGTATAAACATCTCTCATATAATATATTTTTTTAAAATATTTAATTTTCTGATAACTAATTTTTTTAAGAAAATATAGATATTTAATAATATTTATAAGATTATTTTTTTATTATATTTAGAAAAGTTTGTTAATATTTATTAAAATAATTTGTTATTATTTATAAAAAAGTTTATAATATAATTGTAAAGAAACATTAACAACTTTTTTTTTTTTATTTGGTTACATTTGTACGATAGAAAAAAAAATTTAATAAATAAATTTTAAATTTGAAAGGGGAAAACTTGTGATTACGGATCAAAAGAATAAATAAAAACCACCAATTTTCATGTGTTATTTGTTTTTGGAAGTTTCATCTATAGAGTGGAACGAGAAATGAATGAGAAATTGAATTTTCATGAACCGAGGGTTCATTGGGAGAGAAGAGAAGTGATTTTGACAAAGTAGAAGTGAGGGTTTGTTTCGTTCAGAATCGTGAGAGCTTGAAGATATCAAAGCTCAAAACGATGAGAGATATTTGTCGAAACTTCCAGCGAGGCAGGTTATTGTTCTTCATCTTTCTTCATTGCTTTACTTGCAGTTTCAATTTTCATGATTCATTAAGATACTGTTATAACGTGCGGTTGTTTCTGTGTAATTCCATGCGCAATTATTTCTTTTCATTTTCTCTGTTTTTGTGCATATAATGTTGGAGTGTGATTGGGCTTTGGATTTTCGGCTGCTGGTAGTATATAACGATAGAAATCTGAGCATTTGCGTGTTATATCACAATAGTAATCTATGTATTAGGTTTTCAATGTTGAATTTATTCATCCGTTCATTAGAAGTTTCGAGAATGTGTTTTAAGTTGCCGTGGTTCATCTTTCAGCTGTCAATATGGAGAAAGGTGTAGATATTTACATGTCAACCAACAGAGAAAACCTAACGTTCAAGGGTTTGGAGGACAAAGCGGTTCTCACCAACAGCAGAGTACAAATCCCTTTGGATTTGGGTCTGGTTCTGGCGCTGGCTTTGGGTCACAACAACAACAACAGAGGTCTAATCCTTTTGGTTTTGGCACACAGAACAGCTCCCAGTTAAATGGGGGGCCTCGTTCTGAGTATAAACCGAACCAATACAAGGTTCTCACACTTTTCCTGTGCTTATACATGGTGTAAAGGTTTATTTTTATTTTATGTTTTTATATTGTTAGATATATACGACATTGAAGCTTTTTAATATTTGTGGACTATTTTTGAGGGGTTCTCGATGCTGTGGCGGCTTCATCTTTACTTTTAGTAAAATAATCTGATATTTGCTGTTAGTATTGATCATTTACCTCTGAATCAGCCTTTTGAAAACAAATGGAATCGACAGTCGTCCAAACCCCAGAATGGTGGGAAATCTGATAACAACCCCCAACCAGTCGATCATAAGTGAGTATTTATCCATCCATTCTCCATCTCATGAATCATGAATATTTTTCTTGATGTTGTATCTATTCAACATGTGCATAATTGCCACCTGTTGGACATGCACCCTTGTGCTTCAGAACGAGAAACTTAAAAAATACAAGTCTAAATGTCTACGAAGTGCTAATAAACAAACTCTGTAATTTTTGATTGGATCACTGGAGAACTTTGCCTCTGATCAATTTTGAAAATGCAAAATTTTTGTTGCATAGGAAAATTGAATACCATTGTTTTGCTTTCGTTGGGTTATGTGGTTTCTTTGGAGAATACCTGATCATCTCTTGTACTTTTTCCTTGCTATCTAGTTAATCTTTTTCCTATAAAAGAAGGGTCTCTATTGTATTTTTTCCTTGTGTCTTATTTATCTATTATATTTTGTATAAGGTTATTTGATATACTTTACTTGGTCCATGTAATTAAAGATGCACAGATCCTGACAACTGCAAGCGCCAGATTGCAGAAGATTTCGAGAAAGAGAAACCACTTTGGATACTTACATGCTACAGTCATTGCAAAGGGTATATTTCTTTCCAGACATGATGGTTTGAAAACATTAATCAAACTTTTTACTGTAAATAATATATTGTTTAATCATGCCTAATGTTGACTATAGATCTTACAGAAAAAAAAATTTCATTTTCCTTGAAAACCATGCAATTGAACTATGTTGCAAAAGATTGTGGACTATTTTTTCAATTCATCCGAAGCAACACTGATAAATTGACCAGTAATCATTAAACACTTCCTCATCCTATCTTTTAAAATCCTTCCCAAAGCTACTGTCCATAAGATTAGCAAGATCTTAATAGGAGCATTTTTCATATGCATTACAGAGCTTCAAATGATCGGGATTCACATGGAAGGTCCACATGCATGATCTCACTTTTATTTAATTTTCTGTAACCTGCAGCCGAATCTTCTTTAGTTGCTAGTGAGTTAGGCCACTGTCCACCTGGATTACAACAGCTAGAATAACCTGAAAACATTTCCTCAGGAAATTTGCAATTAAAACTTCAATACTGGGGAAAGAGATCCTAGTGTACTTGTCAATCTTGAAAGAGAAATTGCTTTAAAGAATAAGATAACTAATACAGATTTTGACCTCCTTTCATGCAGTGCTCCTTGTGACATTGTTGGTGATATTAGTTTTGAAGAATTACGAGCATCAGCTTATGAGGATGCAAAGCGTGGGATGAGCTTGCAATCAATAGTAAGAAATCTGATATAACATGCCTTTAACCCCTTTCTCTCTCCTGTCCCCTGCTCATTTTTGGAAGATACCCTGTTCTCTATCTAGTTGTAATTGCTCCATTTTTCATTAATGAAATTTCAACTTTACAATTTGTATCAAAGAAGAGCCTCCTTTAATGTGTCTTTTCTATTGACATTTGTAACTCCAAGGTTACAGTTGTGCTCAAATGTATTCTGTGTCTAACCTGAAAATATGACATTGCAGGTTGAGAAAGAGAGAAATATACTGAAATCAAAGATGCTTGAGTTTGAGAAACTACTTTCTGAACCTTACCAAAAGCCAATAAGTTCTTCTCTTGACAGTCAAAGACCCCAATCCATTGTAGCCAATGCTAATCTCTTTTCAGGAAATTCTCAAAGTAATGGTCCTTTGCCAGTCTCAAGCTTTAGCCAACTTGGTACTTCAATGAACATGGGTTTTGGAAGGTAAAAATTGCAGGCTAGAGAATATTTTCCTCATTTTCAGTTGTTTGGTGTTGGAAAACAATTAGAGAAAATCCAAATAGACTACTTGACGGTTCAATGAGCTCCACTGGAGTATGGTTTGTACCCTTAAGGTATTGATGAGACCTATAGTTTGTCCATTTTGCATTAGACCTCTACTGTCACCCCTTTTTCCAGAAATCCGGTTTACTTTGAGCTTTTTGTTTACAGTTGTGTTGTAATTGTCAAGAGAATGGAGAAATGCACAAGAGCTCTTATTATTGTCGTATCAGGTTATAGTTTCGTAGAGGCTATTTCAGGCTAGATGGATATCAGTTTTTAAGGGCACTAGAATGACCTAGGTATTGGAAATTTGGTTTCTGTAAACTTTCCTAAGTGGCTGTGTTGTTGCATACATTACTTGTGGAATTTGGTCGTTCAAGTATGGGTGTGGTAGGTATAGAATGGATAAGATGCAGGTCTGCAATCATTGCTTCCTGTGCTATGATTACTCTTCATCTTGCACTTTCCTTGTCCATACTCTGCTAATATTTTTTTTCCCTGCTTTTGGTCTAATCTGTTTGTTGGAACTATTGTTAGGCCATCTGCACCACCAACAAACACTCCGGCACAGCCTGGTTTTTTTGGATTTGGAGGTATATATTGGGTGTATTTGTAGTGTTATGACTGTATGTCTTTTGTTTTTTCTTGCTCATATATGTCTGACTGTCAATTTTCTAATAAATACTAGCAGGCAGTGGCACCTTCGGTGTTCAAAGCAATCACCATTCTACACCAGTGGATTTGACAATGTTTCCAGGTTCAACTCAGCAAACACCAGCCACATTCAATAACTCTGGTCCCAATACGATGTTTCAAACAACATCAGATGTCCCGTTGTCGTAAGTTCATAGCACATTAGAAAGTTTTGAAAGGCAATTGTCACAATTTAATCACTTTATGATATCATTCTGAAAAATAGTTATACTGTTTACCGTAGTTTCAGATTGTTTACCGTAGAGCAGTCAATCATTATTGTTTTCATTGAAAACTTTTCAGCCCGTTGCATTTTCAGCTTAGTTATGCATTTTTAGTTTTAAAAAATTGCAATCTTGAAAATTTCAATTTTATCCATGTTGCATTTCATTTGATTTAATAAAGTAGCAGCAGTAAATTTTTGTGACAAGACTCCCATAATGTTATCTAATTTTTAATTTTGAAATGGTCATGATATACTTTTTTCATTGAAGTAAAACTATTCAAGATTTTATCTGTCAATATGCCTTCTACTTCTATAACTATTTTTATGAAGAGATGGATAGGAAGTCTTTGAGTGTTTGGGTTCAGCAAAGAACTAAAACAAAAGGTAAGAAATGATGAATGTACCAAGCACCCAATTGCTTCAGGAGGTCAACTATTATAATTTTTCTTGAAACAGACTAAGTTGCATCAATTGTAATTGTTAATTTGGACGAAGTTGACTACATAACTCCATGATAAAATATTTTTTGTTAAGCCATAGAAAGATTTTTATGTCAGTAGTGGTGCTTGTATCGGTTGGATCTTCCTTTATTTATATTAAACAATGCCCTAGTTTACACTAGCGTTAGTCTTCTTGGAAACTTCACCTTTACTGATGCAATTTTCAGAGGTTGTCTCTATGTAGAATTTGAAGAAATATTTGGTTCGAATGCAAGTTACAAAGACTTTTGTTTGAATTTTTACGGTCGTTTTTTATTCTTGCAGAAATAAGTTACAAGCGGAGAATGTGTCAGGAGATGTCAGTATTTGGTTAAAAGAGAAATGGAATCCAGGAGAGGTAAAAGTCTTCTGCTTTGTTCTAACTGATAAATCTTGTCTCGAAGACATTTTGTTTCCATTTCCGTAAGCAGACAAAATCCTCTTTCGAAAAGATACTTTGATAAGTGCTTGATGTGCTAACATTTGTCGGTTTCATTTTGTTTTTGTAAAACAGATTCCAGAAGAAGCTCCTCCTGATTCACTCGTACGGTAGACATAGGAACCAATTACCTCGTAGCAAGATTTTGATGTTGTGGTCGAAAATAGCATCACTATTAGGAATTCATTTGATACAGATTTCTCTCATGTATCTTTTAATATGCAAGAAACCTAGTATACAATCATTCTAGTAAAATGTTTTTTCTTTTACAATGCAAGAATCCAAATTCTTTTCTTTTACAAGAGGAGTTCTAGCAACACATGATTAATTAAAATTTATTGCATTTATTGCAAAAACACGACGGTTTGTTTGTGAAATAGGGAGGGGAAGGAGGAAAAGTGGAAGAAAGTTAATTTTGTTGAAGAGGAGAATTAATCTTAAAAACATGGAAATATATCTAATGTTTTATAGAAAAAAGGTCACCAAAATCTATATCTCAAACTAAGGAAAATTGATCATTAAATAAGAACACCATCTTCTGTAACCAACTTTTTATAACGTATAAATCTAACAAATCAATGTTAGTCTTAGTAATCATTATGATAATTATGGATGTAAAACTAACCTAACAAGCAGATAAAAAAATAATTATGACAACGTTTATATCACGTATCTATGTAACCTCGTACTAATAACGATGATGAAGACTGGACCAAGGGCCTAAGTAATTGAATTGCTAACAAAGCTAATCTTTTTACAATGAGAGTATTTACAGGGCTATTCTTTTGAAACATATTGATCAAAGGAATACATTAATTTCGAGAAAAAAATTGTAATTAAATTCAAAGTGCCAGCTCTGATTAGACGCTGGAAATATGATCAGTGCCAACCGAAGAGGAATCAAGTTGAAATTCGAAAGATTCAGCCAATTTGACTGCATCTGAAATTCTGAGGCGTGTTCCCTGTTGTCCAACAACCGTGGCAGCAACATTAGCTGCTAATGTGCCTATACTTCTCAAATCTGATATGCCTCTTAAAAGACCATAAAGTATGCCAGATGCATATGCATCGCCTGCACCACAAGTATCCACTGGAACACATGGAGAAGGAGGGATATAAACAGCTTCTCCTTTTACACCTATGTAAGAGCCTCTAGGACCATCTGTAACGGATACTAGAGGAACAAAGTGGCTCAGATACCTTGCAGCTGAAGCAGCACTTTCCTTTGCTTCAAAATTACAAAGAGCTCTGGCCTCATCAACATTTGCAAAGACCAAATCCACACTGTTCCCAATAATTTCCCTGATGAATGGAAAAATACACCAGTTATCCAAACATACATGTGTCATCTAATGGAGTTTGCTTTAGTAATTCCTATATTTTACAAACTTAAGACAAAGGACAACATAAGGATAGTTAATTTCATATTTTTGTTCACAGCTTAATCAACTGAAGACAGCACAAGCACGGGCAATATACAAGAAGAATAAATTAATCATATCTAACTTGTTGCACAAATTCATGGTACGGAAATTACATGACATCAACTATTATATAAAGAACTAAGTAATGGTCTTACCAAAAATCATCAAAGTGTCTCTCAATGCAGGACACATCTGAAGCTGTTATTGCAACCAAGGCACCATTCCTCCGAGCTTTCTCACATGCTTTGGTTATTGTTCTAATAGTATCAGGAAGTTCAAATAAATACCCTTCAACAACAAGTATGTTGGTTTTGGAAACTGCACTAGCCAAGGATGCATCATAGTTAACAGTTGAAGATGTGCCCTGCCACCAGCTTTCACTATTTTAGCAACTTCACTAATTGTATAAGAGTAGAAATAATCAAGAGCTTAGAATTAGGCAATAAAGGTAAAAGAATAACCACTGTGCTTTGTATAATCAGCAAGGAAGTATTATTTGAAGAATAGACAATACTATTCTATACGGTAAATACTATCCATGCTCATTGCATATTAGTTGATAAACTTACATATGTTTATGAAATGACAGTGTTTTCTTTAATATATGCAATTAATATTAATTGCACAATTAAACATCAGAATAGAACTCGAGAAACTTCAAACCAACTCTTGTTATTGACTAATTCAAACAGCCAATTATATATGTAAATGTGCATTAGTTGGAGGTGGGGGAGGGGTGAATAATAAACACTATATAAATTGTTATTAATATATTTACTTATAAACATATTGCTATAGAATCCTCAAATTGCAAGAAGGAAGCAGCAGATGTGTCTATCTTAATATCCATTCTATAGCATACTGAACCTGATAAGCAAGCATTGTGCGCTGGGCATCTGGAGTTGTGAGAACTATAACTGTTCCAGTTGTCCCATCCTTGATAGGCTCGGAAAGAAATTGCACATTTGCTCGGCGCAATTTTTCCCTGTAGAAGTAAAAGAAAATGTAAACAAACAATACAAGTAACTTCAGTCAACCTCACTTGCCAAAACAAAACTGGTGGAATCATTAAATAACACAAAGCTATGTGTTGAAGATGAGTACGCGGTACAATGGTGTTATGTGTGCAAATAAACTACAAGCTTTGGAAAAAAAAATGAGTACTTCACAAACCTGATCTACACTTTTCCAATCACCATAGCAATTAAATGCAGTTAACAGTAAATAGAATATTTAAGATACAAGGATAAAAATATACAATTTGTAATGGTTGATTCCATATAGAATCCCTCTTCCTTATCTTTTAAGCTATCATTATGATCTACTTGTGTGCTATCTTTAAAAAGGTGCACGAATTTGGGGCCACATTATCAGATACCAAAATCCAGCCAAAGGAACGCCTCTACTTGAGGAAGAACAAAAATATAGTTAGCACAGGTGTGGCACTATCACACTGCAGTTCACCCTTTTTCTGGACACAATACTGAAACGCTGCACAACAGCCAGGGGCCACTCCACACAACAATAATGGTGCTTTTGCATGCTATTAACTACACTGAAGATAAGGCAAAATGCACTATCCAGAACTGGAATGAAACAGTATGTTAAAACAGTGCAAATAACAAAGACAAACCTGTAGAAGCCCCCCAACAGATCACTCCCTACACTTCCGGTCATTGCCACATTTACAGCAGGAACTTTGAGGGAGCGACTTCCAAGCCTTGCAAGGGCAACCAAGGTATTAGAAAGGGATCCACCAGCCGCAGCTTTATAGCTGCACCCATCCATAGCCTGCAAAACTCTACCTCTTTCCTCATGATTCACTACTTTCCGCGTTCCCTTCTCTAACCCCAAATTCTTCAGAAAATTATCGTCAACCATGCCAGAGAAGTCCACCTACAAGAATTTCCAAAAACACGCCTTCAATATTCATAATTGTTCTCAGAGAATAAGGAAAAAAACGTATCCATAGCAACAAGACGATGAAGGCGTAAACCCACATGAGCCAAACTAAAACTTTGACCATTTTTTTGGTGTAATTTTTTAATCAGAATTGAAGTTTGACTATAGTAATTACTTAAGTACAAACATTGATAATTACGCAGACTTGTAATGTTAATCACGCTTACGCAGATTATATAGCAAAACTCCAATTCTGATGCCACAACACAGATTCTATCGCATAACCCATCATAAAAACAAGAATAAGGAATGCTGTAAAATGCTAGCAGTTCGAAAACATTTCTTACAAGGGAACACAAAGTACCGAGCATACACAAAACAATCCTCAAACACAAGAACCATAAACACAGGGTGTACAATTCGTGCGAGTGTAAACACAATTATGATGGGTGAATGGAGCAGGAAGGAAAAGGAATCACCATGGCTTGACCGAGACCCAAAACATCCCATCTTTCAGGCAAAACTAAGGAGCTAAGAGTCTCTTGGCCTTCTTCTTCGTCGTCGTCGTCGCAGCTAGCCTTCATGGGTTGTTCATCATCTTCTTCGATACCACTGTCATATTGTGCACCCTCAGGGACTCCAGGCCCACATCGGGCGGAAAATGAAGCGTTCCTGCGGCAGCATAGAATAAAGTGGGGAGTGGGGGCACTTAGGAATTTGGGGAGGCAAAGGAAAGAAAGCTGTGGTGTGGGAAAGAAAAGAGAGGGGGAGAGGTGAGGTGAAGAGTATACAGGATGAAGAGAGATAGACATGGAAAATTATTTGGTTGCTTTGTTCTGTGCCTAAACTCTGAAGAGAGAGGGAGAGACACAAACACAAAGGAACCACCTCGGTGGGGATGTGGTGGAAACGTTGTTGAAGAGAGACACGACATATAGATAAGGAGAAGAAACTAACCAAAGCAAAAGAAGGAAGAGAAACGGCAGAACTGAAATGACGGAACCACCCTCACCTTCATTTCTTCCACAGATTCTAGAAATTACAGGTCCCACATTCTCCATATATAAAAATGTTAAATATTATTACTCATGATATTCTTAATAAATAGGTATGAAAAAGGATAAATTATGTTATTTCAGGAATAATTTTACCTTAATTACTTCATTTGTTTAATAACTTACATTAATATATTAATATGCATATATTTATTTAAATGGCCTATGTTTTATTTTTCCTATTTGATTATAAGTTTAAACTTCTTTAATTTTACAAGTTTGATATCCATAATATAAAATAAATTAGGTGAGTTTAAATATAAAAAGCTACTTAATGAAGTTGAGCTAAGATAAAATTATTAATCTTCAAAATATTGAAAAACCAGGTAAGCAATGAGTGTTGGAAATGAGAATTGTGTGAGAACAGTTCCGAATTTGTTTTGACCTCTCGTTACGAACCCTAATTCGGAATTTGATTCACATTACAGGGATCTGAAACAACGTCGTTTCAGTATGATCCACTGCATTGCTGGGTCAATTGTTGAAAAGCGAGTATGAATTATGATCCAGATTGAGAAATTCCTTGTCTGAGTGAAGCTAAACAGAGATGTACCTGAAGAAGCCGTTGTGGAGTGAAACAGGGAAAAGGGAGGGAAGTGCAAAGATAGAGGATGACGGTGCAGTGACCGAAGTCGGAAAGTCGTTGCAGCAGCAGAGAGTGTACAGAGAAGTTACTCTCGCGCTCAGAACGGGGCTCAGAGACGCAAGTGCCGAATTCTCCTTTCTCCGTGTTCGCGCTCTCCGTTCCATCCTCAAGTTTCTCCGTTCCGTTGCGGAGACTGAATCAACCATTGACCTCTTTAATCAAACTCAGTCCATTCCCCAACTCCAAGGTATTCTTTTTTTAAACATGTAATAAAATATGAGAGCAAACTGTCGTTGATCCATGTATTAGTTTATATGCAAGTGTTTATATATTGATAGACAAATCAGTATCAAATAGATTTTATCTAGATTTTGGCTCCCAGAAGGTATTTAATGATACAAAAATATCTTCTCCTACGTGTTCAATAATTCCAGCTGAAGAAGTTTAGGCTGAAAATCTGGATTGGTTCATAACAATAATCTTATCATCCCTCCTCAAGTTGGTGCGTGTAGATTATGGATGCCCAACTTGGCCATTAAGATAAGAAACTGTGATCTACCAAGAGGCTTAGTAAGAATGTCTGACCAATTATACAATGGTTGAGAAATAAGTTCGCTGGATGTTCCCATTAGTAATCTCATATCGAACAAAGTGACAATCAAGCTCTATGTTTTGTTCAGTTATGAGAGACTGGACTTTTAGCAATATCGAGAACTGCTTGATTATCACAAAAAACATGCATAGATTGAGGATGTGAGATACCGAAAAGATCTTTCATTCATTCACAAGTAGTGGTTGTTTATGAATGATTTTTAACTTCTGTAGATGAGCTAGATATTGTATGTTGTTTTTGGTTTTCCAAGAGACCAGTGACTATCCTAATAGCACAAATCATCTAGTACGAGATGGTCGTGATATAGGGCAACTAGCACAAACCACCTAGTATGAGATGGCCATGATATAGGGAAACTAGCCCAGTCAGAGTCGCACCAACTATATAATCTTATGTCACTATCTTTGCACTAAAGAATTCCTTGCCTTAGGTTGTCTCTGAAATATCGAACAACTCACAATGCAGTCTCCCAATGCTCGTGTCTTGGTTGCTGCACAAATTGAGAAGAAGTATGCACATAATATGAAAATTCTAGTCTTGTAAAGCAAAGATAGATAGGTCGTCCTACCAATCATCTGTACTGCTAAGGAACATCTAGGACAACTTCAGCAATTATATCCAATACATATTTTCGCGGGCAAAAGAAAAATACTTGCTGGGGAATGTGCTGCCTCAACTCCAAGAAAATACTTGAGAGCTCCTAGATCCTTCATGTGAACACAAGTGTGCAAGTAGATTTGAAATTAATGGATGACTTCATGGTTGTTCCCACAAATGATAAGGTCATCAACATAGATAAGAACTACAAGATGCAAATCTGATTTCTGTGTTTGCCATAGCTCTGGGGCAGTGGACAACTTGGCGAACCAGCATGTAGGAGCTATGTCAATTTGTAAAGATATTTTCTGAGTTTGCACAACATTTAGGATTGTTGAACGCCAAAACTAGGTGGTAATTTCCTGAACTTCTCTTGGAGCTTCTCATGCAAGAAAGCATTGTGCACGTCCATTTGATGAGTTCCCAATTTCTCGCTGCTGCAACGATGAACACTGTTCTAATAGTCAATGCTTTTGCAACGAGAGCAAAAGTCTATATTAAGTCTACCCCTTCTACATGTTGATTTCCAATGATGTCCATCCGAACTTTAAATCTTTCCGCTATTCCATCATATTTATGCTTTATCTTGTAGACCTACTTGCAACCAAGCGCCTTCTTCTCGAGAGATAAAGGTGTCACTATCCATGTACTATTGGTTTCAAGAGCTTGTATTTCACTTTGCATGGCTTCCCTGCATTTGCTATACCTTACAACTTCAACATAGGTGGCAGGTTCTTGATCTTGTGTAATTGTTGCAAGAAAAATACGATGTGCCAAAGAAAATTTATCACAATTTACATAGTTGGAGGAGGTGAATTGGAGAATGAGTTCATCTTCTCGATTGTGTTAGTTACATAGTCATATAGTCTCGCAACTAAGTGGAGGGTTGTTTTGTTTTGTGTCCTTTGTGAACTAGACCAATCTCATTAGGCTAATGTTTATTTCTTCAAGTGCAGGTTCAGTTGTGCCTTAATCGATTTTCCCCCTCTTGACTTCTATATTTGATTCATGATTGTTTTTAGATAAGTTTGTTGGTTCATCATCTGAGATATTGTCCTATGCCTCAATACTTTGTTCAAAAGGGTCAACAATTGCTTCATTGTGCAAGGATTCGTAGTTGTGGGACTACCACCAGCAAAAGGATATTTTGTCTCAACAAACTCAACGTTCCGAGAAACAAAAGAATCCCATTTCCAAGTCAAACGGTTTCCAACCTTTCTTACCGTATGGGTACCAAACAAAAACACATTTTCTACTTCTACTAGCAAACTTATCTCCTTTTTTTCCTTGGTTATGAACATAACAAACTGATCCAAACTCTCTCAAGTGTTTAATTGAGGGTACTTGGTCATGCAATACTTCAGATGGGGTTTTTGCATTTAACAAATTAGATGGTGTACCATTTATCAAATAACCTACTTACACTTAAAACACATTCTCCCCAAAAATCAGTTGGAAGATCACCTTGAAAACACAAAGAAAGGGCCACATTCAAAATATGATGTTCTCTTTCAACTATTCCATTTTGTTGTGCTGTTCTTGTGCAAGATATTTGGAAAGTAATTCCGTGATCAAGAAAATAACTCTTCATGCAACTGATTTTTGGGTCAACCCAAATCAGTATCAACCAGATATTACCTACATTTTGGTACCTAAAAGGTAATTAGTGATGCAAAAATATCTTCACTCATATAACCATCAATTCCAACTAAAGTTTAGGTTGAAAATCTTGATCGGTTACATATAATAATAATAATAATAATAATAATAATCTTATCAATATGTGTTTGTTCAATGCCATGTGGTGGTGTTTGCAGTGGTTCCGGTTTTGTTTCAGCACTCGCTCAAAGAGAGTGGGGATGATTACAACGAGAGTAAGGTAGGTGACTTAAGCCATATATTTGGTGTGGAACCAATGAAGGTGACGAGTCCTTCCACTGATGCTGAAGTTGCACTTGCTCTTAGAGTCTTGGAAGGGTGTTGTCTGCTGCATCCAGAGAGTACGGCACTTGCCCATCAAAACAACGCCATTCAGGTCACTTTCATTGCTTTAGAATTTTTCATGTTTTCCATTTCTATGGCTATTGATATTGTGAGAAGTGACTTTTCCGTACGAGGTTTATGGTTTTTCACTAGTATTATCAGTTCTCTAATTAAAAAGAAAGGCTCTGAATTCAAAGATGGCAGATGTGATGTTTGCCTCAAGGAAAGGCACACGCAATCTAAAAAGAGAACAACCAAATTGTACCGTAATCCCCTCGTTTCCTGCTTATGGATGGTCTTGTGCTGATTACTTACATCATCAGCACATAGCATAAACTCAAGCTCGGTTACTATTGCCAACATAATTTCTGTTATCTAACCCTCACCTTTTAAAAAAAGAACAATTGTCCCTTCAATTGATACACCCTGATAGCATTAGCTAAAATGGAATGCCAAATAACAACTCTTTCTCGAATCAAATCCAAAGGCAAAATGAAGTTTTTATCCTTTGATTTAAGCATTGCACTGCAATCGAATGCAAGCAAATTGTGGTGCATAAATAGCACAGGTGTGCACAAGACAATCCTTCTTTCTTCCACCGAGGCCTCCAATCTTGAAAAAGATAGAGAGTTATATATTTAAAAATTGCTGTACTTTGCAGGTTTTAATGAATATATTATCCACTCGTGGAGTACTGGAGCAAGGTGCATGCTTAGATGCTTTAATCTCATTGATGGTGGATTCATCATCCAATCAAATGGTAGCCTGACACTTGCCTTCGTAGCATTTACAACTATGTATCACTTTTCTATCGTGTTTGCTCCTTCCTTTTCTCTCCATTCTTTTCCAATTTATAAAAACTTTAGATATCTGAGAGTCTTGGCTTAGCTGATAGGATTTACTGATTGATGTTACACTGGATGTTTAGCAGAGTTTGCTGCTAAAGAATATTCCTTTTTTTAATATATATTCTCTTGATAATTGCCTATCAGGATTTCGAGAAATGTAATGGTATTATGGAAGTTGCTGACCTTCTAAGAGACAAACAAGTGGATGAAAATATCAGGTACTACTTCATACGCCAGACTTGTTCATTTTAATGCTGTATTCTTCTGATACTCCATGCTTGTTAGTTAGTCCTGTAAAATTGTATCGCATTTATGCTTGTTAGTTGGTCCTTATTTCTTCAAGCTATTAGACAGAGACTTGTTAAATGGTATCAGCACAGGGCATCAAAATTTCTAATTTAGTGACCTTCGATCATATAAGATTTATCTTATTTCATATCTTAAATGTAAAGAATATTCTGAGTGGACTTGACATGTCAAAATTTGATGGAGTATAGCAGTTCGGCACTTAGAAAGCAAGCCTGTGCCATAGAAGAGATGAAGGGAGAAACTTCCAAGTAAAATTTTTGTCCCTAACACCATGGAAATGCCACAAACCTTGATCAGAAGGGATAATATCCATCTATCTTCCAAAATATCGGACTTAGTTAGCAAAGTATACCTTTAAATCAGGCAGACAAATTGAGTGTTCAATAAACAGCATAAGCATGTTACTCAAAACTGCGAAGCTATATCATAAGGAGGAAGAGGTGACTATTGGTTACAGAGCATTTATAGCACCTAGAAAAATTTCGTGGAAAGGTTTTTGTGGGGCCTTCTCATAAGTAACCAGCACTATTGTATATGCTTTCAAGTATAACCCTCTCCAAATAAAACATCCTTAACATTTCAAAACAATTGAAACTTACGGAGAGAGGTTGCCAATAAGAAATTGGGACACATTTACAAATGAAAACTCCTGAAGGATCTAAAGTCCAAGTGCAGGCATCTTCGGAGTATTAAATATATGGAAGGAAACAAGAATCAAGAATGCCATGCAAATATGTTACCCCACGGCCCATTAGAAGTTTTTTTCTTCTCTTCAGACTGCTTAGTTTATATAAAGGAATTTCTGTCAGTTAGAATGCACTACAAATTTGTAAACCTTGAAGTATTTAAGCTTGTTGGGTCATACATTTGCTGGAAAGGGATGAAAAATTGTTTGGTTTTTTTCATGTTTCAGTATTTTGTTTGTCATGTGGTGGTTCGCAGTCTCGAGGTAACTCAATTAAAATAATGAAGGAGATTTTGTATCTTAGGTTAAAATGTGGAGAGTTTTTGCTGCTTCTCATTGGACATGTGAATGGAAGGGATTCGACTCCTTTGGCAACTATACATGAAGATACAAGGCGTCTTCTGGGGGAGAAATCAGCTTCCTTGATATGGGCAGCCAGTCAGTTTGGCTCAACACTAGATCCAGAGCAGAGATTAACAGCCCTCCAGATCCAGGCTCGCAGGGTCCTTGAATCATTAGACTTGTACTGAATGTTAAGGATAGCACCTTCAATTTTAGGCAATTCAGAATGTGCTCCTTTTTGTTTGCAAGTTTTGTATGTATATTTTCCTTTTTAATTGTAATAATAATTGTTTTAACAATGTGGTTATGCTTTTGATATACCTTTTTTTTTCAAGTTTTATGATTTTCTTCTACAGCAACTAATCGATGAAAGGAAAGACGGGTGCGAAGTGGATAAATTATCCATCTAACTTCCAAAATATCAGACTTAGTTAGCAAAGTATACCTGTAAATCAGGCAGACAAATTGAGTGTTCCAAAAACAGCACAAGCAAGTTACTAAAACTGCCAATCTATCTCACAAGGAGGAGAGGTGACTATTGGTTACAGAGCATTAATGGCACCTAGAGAAATTTAGTGGAAAGGTTTTTGTGGGGCCTTCTCACAAGTAACCAGCACTATTGTATATCTTACTTAGTATACCCTGTCCAAATAAAACATCCTAAACCTTTCAAAACAATTGAAACTTAGGGAGAAAGGTGACCAATAAGAATTTGGAAAACACATTTCCTGATGAAAACTCCTGAAGGATCTAAAGTCCAAGTGCAGGCATCTCCGGAATATTAACTATATGGAAGGAAACAAGAACCAAGAATGCCATGCAAATATGTTACCCCACGGATTATTAGAAGTCTTTTTCTTCTCTTTTTGACTGCTTGGTTTATATAAAGGAATTTCTGTAAGTTAGAATGCACTTTAATTTTGTAAACCTGGAGGTATTTAAGCTTGCTGTGCCATAGGGATGAAAATTTGTTTGGTTTTTATTCATGTTTCAAGTATTTTGTTTGTCATGTGGTGGCTCAGTCTCAAGGTAACTAGATTAAAATAATGAAGGAGATTTTGTATCTTAGGTTAAAATGTGCAGAGTTTTTGCTGCTGCTCTCTGGACATGTGAATGGAAGAGATTCGCCACCTCTGGCAACTATCCATGAAGATACAAGCCATATTCTGGGGGAGAAATCAGCCTCCTTGATATGGGCAGCTAGTCAGTTTGACTCAACACTGGATCCAGAGCAGAGACTGACATTCCTCCAGAACCACGCTCGTAGGGTCCTTGAATCCTTAGACCTTTACTGAATGTTAAGGACATCAGCTTCAATTTTGGGCAATTGAGAATGTGCAATAATAATTGTTAAGGACATCACCTTCAAGTTTTCTATGTACATTCTCCTTTTTTATTGCAATAATAATTGTTTTTACCCTGTGATTAAGCTATTGATATACTTTTTTTTTTTTCAAGCTTTATGATTTTCTTCCACAGCAACTAATCGATGAAGGAAAAAAGGGTGCGAATTATACTAAATTATTAATATCTTATTATTATTTTCAAAAATAAATTTATACATATAATTTCCCCCTGGGGTTCCTGCTAACCTCACCCGAAATGCACCAATGTTTCATGCACTGCTAACTGTATCGGTATCTTTCTCTTTTAATCAAATCAGAATTCCTGATATTAGTTTTGCGAAGGCTCAATAGTTTATTTTGTCATTATTACTGAGGTTTCCTTAACTTCTGCTCCATCATCTTGAAAACAATTAAAGGAAACAAAATTATATTATTTATTCAATAATTAAGAATATTGATCGTTTTAAAAAATAATTTAATGTGTATTTTTATTGTTGGTGAATAATAGTTCATATTTTAAGATAGATTTGGACGTGTATGGTTAACAATTTAAAGAATCGTTATAATTTAAAAGAAGATTAAATTAGTGGTTCATATAAAATATACATTCCTTGTGAATGGTGACCTCAAATCGATAGCCATGAACTCTCTTCTTGCAAGCTCGCGTGCTTCTTCTCCATTGCTCCCTCTCTTCCCACACTCTTCCAAAACTTTCAATTTTCTTTTCAGATTCAGACTCAGACAAACCCATTTCCATTCTCTTCTTTTCGCCTCTTCCAACTCCAATTTCTCTCCCTTGGTTGTCGCATGTTGCTCCTCTGCACCTTCACCCATTGGATCCAACCCTTCTCAGCAACCCCTTCTCAAAGATCAAACCTTTCACACTCAAATCACAACCCCACAAACCCCTTCATTTCTTTCGCCCTTACCGAAGCTTAACTTCTCTGACCAAGCCTTCTTTCTCCTTGCATTCATCGCTTCCACGGTATGATCCCCTTTTTGTCGTTTTCGGCTGAACTTTTTCTTTTTAGGTTTTCCTATATATTCTCATTAATTAATACGGTAATCTGAGTTGAGTGTTGCATCAACTTGAAGTGACGTTCTCAATTCTCTTAGTTAATCGTTACCTTTTTCTCGCTCGATTTTCTCCTTTCGATTTGAATTAAAATTGTTGCTCTTTTTCTGAAGATGTTTTGACTATCGTTTTTGCAGACATCAGTGGCATTCGCTAGCCTTGTTTTTGCTGCTGTTCCCACCCTATTTGTAAGTTGTCTGTCACATTGGTTATAGTTATAAATGCAGTGTGTATAAACATATGTTATTCTGCCTGGTTGGTTGCATTTGCTTCCTTTTGGTTTAGGGTTTAGGATAAATTGATAATTGAGATTTCAATGTTTAAACTTCTAATTGAGAAGAATTCAAGTTGAACGCAACTGTTCAAACAAAGGATTTTTTTCCTTAGATGGAGGTTTTGATTTTAGATAGTTTTGCCAAGGAGGAACCATCAGCTGTTTGCTGAGTTAGTTAAACACCTAAAGAGGATTTGGAATCTGCATGTGATATCACTTCGACTGCAAAGCGGGCTAGGCTCACTCATATTCCAATTTGGATTCCCTTTTTACGTGACTTATGTCTCAGTTGATGAATGTTAATGTAAATTGATATTGGTTTTTATTTTTATTCTCTGGTGTAAGATCTTCAACTTCTGTTGCATCCAATAGGAACTTTATTAACTTGCCTTACTGGCTATGCCTAGACCTATTTTCTTCGTGTTGTTTTATTTTTTTTCGCTCTATGTTTTGATGCCTAGACATGTCGTATGGCATCCCCTTATTTGTCTTATTTGGATAATTGTTAAGCATAAACAGAATCAAAATACTCATATACCCGTTTTCTTTATCTTCCTTAGGCGATGAGAAATGCTGCAATATCCCTTTCAAAGTTGGCTGATACAGCTCGTGAGGAGCTCCCTAGTACCATGATTGCTATTAGGCTTTCTGGGATGGAAATAAGTGATCTAACTCTAGAACTAAGTGATATAAGGTAACAATGTTTATTATGCTTTGACTCCATTGTTGCTGTATTTCTTTCGATCTTTTTTTTTTTTTTTTTTTTT